>FUWD013429934.1_pt36 | contig 10693 bp, 14 predicted proteins | sample 1063281 | NCBI WGS metagenome assembly FUWD01 (sample SAMEA79048168, study PRJEB19326) | metagenome | biome: marine
AAAAAAAAATTCAAACAGAGTAAAAATTTAACTGTGTACTTATTGTCAGTTCCAAGATTTTTAGGATATGTCTTTAACCCCATATCTATCTACTTCTGCATTGATAATAAAAAAAAATTAAAATTTGTTATATATGAGGTTAAAAATACGCATCATGAGCAGCATTGCTACGTATTTAAGATTAATAAAAAAAATAGAAAAAAACACACAGCAAATAAAAAACTATATGTATCTCCATTCTTAAGATCTGACATGAAATATGACTTTAGTTTGAATAGTATTTTTCCATGTGTGGATCTTGAAATAAACGCCAATAACAAATCTATGCAATTGTTAACTGGTCTTAAAACTAAAGAAATCTCTTTTTCTAACATTGGTCTTATAAAAGAAATTTTTAAAAATTTATTTTTTTCTCAAAAAATTATGCTTCTGATTCATTTCCAAGCAACCAAAATTTTTAAAAAAGGAAAAAAATTTTTCTTTAAACCCAAAAAAAATAAAGATACTGTTAGTTTTCATGAATAAAATTGGATTAAGTTTCTTAGAAAATTACTTAAATAACATTCGTTGGGGAAGTCTGAAGGTAAGATTTCAAAATAAGGATGAAAGAATATACCAAGGTAGTCAGTTTGGGTTAAATGCCGACTTAACAATAAACGATTCTTCTTTAATTCGTGATATAGTTTTAAAAGGTGAGCTTGGCTTTGCAGAAGGCTTTATCAATAACAAGTGGAGCACTTCCAACCTAAGTAGTGTGTTGAAGGTACTGCTTAAAAATCAAAAAGAAAACAATCTTCTTCTAAAGCCTAATTTTTATTTAAAGCTATTAGAGAAAATCAAATTTTTTTTTAAAAAAAATTCTATTTATCAAGCTAAAAAAAATATTGAGTTTCATTACGACCTAGGAAACGATTTTTATTCTAAATGGCTAGATAAAACCATGAGCTACTCTTCTGCCCTATATGAGAATCAAGAGCTGAACTTGATAGATGCTCAAAATAAGAAATACGAAAATATAATTCATAATTTGGATATTAAAAATGATGATCATATTTGTGAAATTGGCACTGGTTGGGGTGGATTTATAAATACAATTCTAAAACAAAATAAAAAAACTAATTTTAGTGGCTATACTATAAGTAAAAATCAATTTGAGTATGTTCAAACAGAAATACCTCTCAAAGAAACTAATTTAGATTTAAATCTTTTGGACTATAGAAAGATTGAAAAAAAATTCGACAAAATTATCTCTATTGAGATGTTTGAGGCAGTTGGGCAAAAGTATTGGGATACTTATTTTGATAAGATTTACCATTCGCTCAATAACGAAGGTAAGGTTTGCTTGCAAATAATCACTATTAACGATGCTTCATTTAATCATTATGCAGACAATGTTGACTTTATCCAAAAATATATTTTTCCAGGAGGAATGCTTCCTAGTAAGTCAATTTTACTGAAATTATTTAAAAAACACAAACTAGAATTATACCATCAGAAAGATTTTGGTCATGATTACGCAAAAACTTTAATTGAATGGAAAAAAAGATTTAATAAAAATTGGCCTGCCATTAAAAACACTAAGTTTGATGAGCGTTTCAATAAAATATGGAATTATTATTTTGATTACTGTGAGACAGGATTTTCTTTAAATCATACTGATGTTAGTCAATTTTATTTAAAGAAAGTTGCTTAGTAGAGAATTTCGTAATAGTTAACTCGTTTAATTGATCAAACAAATATGAAAAATAGTATTATAGATTTAATTGGCAACACTCCTTTAATTTATTTAAAGGAAGCTTCTGAACTTACGAAATGTAAAATTTATGGAAAAGCTGAATTTTTAAATCCAGGTCAATCTGTAAAAGATAGGGCTGCCCTTTACATAATTAAAGATGCATTAAATAAAAAAGAATTAGAAAAAGGAGGTACTATTGTTGAGGGTACGGCCGGCAATACAGGAATTGGAATAACTTTAGTTGCCAATTACTTTGGTGTCAAAAGTGTAATAGTGATTCCAAAAACACAAGCTCAAGAAAAAAAAGATGCTATCCGACAGTTAGGTGCAAAGCTTATAGAGGTGGATGCAGTGCCCTACTCCGATCCTAATAATTATGTAAAATATTCCAAAATTGTAGCAGAAAAAATTAGAAAAGAATCTGGTAAGCTGACCTATTGGGCTAATCAATTTGACAATACTATCAACAGGCAAGCTCATATTGAAACAACGTCTGAAGAAATATGGTTACAAACTTCTGGTAATGTTAATGGCTTTATATGCTCCGTAGGTAGTGGCGGAACTTTGGCTGGAGTATCTGAAGGATTGAGAAAAAAAAATAAAAATATAAAAATTGGATTAAGTGATCCATTTGGTTCATCACTCTATAATTTTGTAAAAAATAAAGACCTAAAATCAGAAGGATCTTCAATCACTGAAGGAATTGGAACTTCTAGAATTACTAAAAATTTTGAAAATACACTCGTAGATTATGCCTATCAAATAGACGATACAAAAGCGTTAAATATAATTTTTAATCTTTTGAAGCATGAAGGGTTGTGTCTCGGAACTTCTTCGGGAATTAATGTTGCGGGAGCTATAGAAATGGCAAAAGAAATGGGGCCTGGAAACACCATAGTAACAATACTTTGTGATGTAGGATCTAGATCTGCTAGTAAAATTTTTAATGTTGATTTTTTAAAATCAAAAAACTTACCTTATCCAGATTGGTTAGTTTAAAATCTGGCTTAAAAAAAGCTTCGTTCTATCGTTTTCTGGATTGTTGAAGAATTGATCGGTAGGTTTCTCTTCAACTATACTACCCTCATCCATAAAAATAACTCTATCCGCCACTTCTTTAGCAAAGCCCATTTCATGTGTTACAACACACATAGTCATTCCACCCTTGGCTAAATCTACCATCACATCCAAAACTTCCTTGATCATTTCTGGGTCTAGTGCGGAAGTAGGCTCATCAAATAACATTATATTTGGCTCCATACAGAGCGCTCTAGCAATTGCAGCTCTTTGCTGCTGACCACCTGAAAGTTGTCCTGGAAATTTCTTAGCCTGATCTACAATTTGAACCTTTTCTAAGTATTGATTGGCTAATTCTTCAGCCTCTTTTTTAGATTTCTTTTTCACCCAAATGGGAGCTAAAGTACAATTGTCTAAAATAGATAAATGTGGAAATAAATTAAACTGCTGAAACACCATTCCAACTTCACTTCTGATTTTTTCTATATTTTTTGTGTTTGCATCTAAAGTCATTCCATCAACTACAATGTCACCCTTCTGGTGCTCTTCTAGTCGGTTAATACACCTAATAAGAGTAGATTTACCAGATCCTGAAGGGCCACAAATAACTATTTTTTCCTTAGAAGACACAGTTAAATTGATGTCTTTCAGAACCTGAAAGTCACCAAACCATTTATTAACATCTTTAAGCTCTATAATTTTTGACATATTAATTGGTAGTTTTTAACTTATTTTCTAAGCTTAGGCTATACCTGCTCATAGAAAAACAAAAAATAAAATAGACAAACGCAGCGAACACATAACCTTCGGTAGCTAAACCAAGCCATGCAGGATTTGTTTTTGCCATATTGACCATACCAAGCAGTTCCATCAAACCAACAACAAGAATTAATGGTGTATCTTTAAATAATGCGATGAAGGTGTTTGCGACTCCAGGAATAACAATTTTTAATGCTTGAGGCAAAATGATTAGGAGATGGCTTTTCCAGTAACCCATTCCAATAGAATTTGCAGCATCGTATTGTCCTCGTGGTATAGCTTGCAACCCTCCTCTAACTACTTCAGCGATGTAGGCAGATTCAAATAGCGTAATTGCTATAATCACTCTAATTAGCTTGTCCAAATTAGTACCACTGGGCAAAAAAACTGGGAACATAACTGCAGCCATAAACAAAACAGTAATCAATGGGACACCGCGCCATAGTTCAATAAAACCAATAGAAAAATACTTAATTACAGGGAGGTTAGACCTTCTTCCCATGGCCAACAAAACACCTATTGGAAAACAAAAAATAATAGAAAAAACTGATATAAATAAAGTTAGAAAAAGACCTCCCCAAACTCTCGTTTCCACTTCTTCTAAACCCAGAGAACCTCCATGAAATAAAAAAATTGCCAAAAAAGGAAAAATTACAGTTAAAAAAATAAAAATATATTTCTTTATTTTTGAACTAACAAAAAAGTAAGAACCTATTGAAATAAAGAAAATTACAAATGCTAAATTAATTCTCCAAATTTGATCATTTGGATACATGCCGTAAGTAAATCTTTTAATCCAAACATTAACAAAAACCCAGCAAGCTCCACCACCAGTGCAATCTTTCTTGCTGTCACCAAAAAAAGTGGCATCTAAAAAAACCCAGTTTAATAGCGAAGGAATTGATACATAAAAAAGATACAAAATTGTAATTGTTAAAAGAGAGTCTTTCCAATTTGCAAATAGATTTTGTTTGCTCCAATTAATAAAATTCATTGTTATCTTTCAGCTATTGAGTTTTTTTTGTTGTACCAGTTCATAAGTAGCGAGATAGAAACGCTTAAAGTCAAATAAGTAAGCATAGTAATTGAAACAATTTCAATAGCCTTTCCTGTTTGCATTAAAGCTGTACCCGCAAAAACTAATACAATATCGGGATAAGCAATTGCTGCAGCTAGAGAAGAGTTTTTTGTCAGATTTAAATACTGGTTTGTAACCGGAGGTATAATTATTCTTAAAGCTTGAGGAATAACTATTAATTTAAGAATTTGACCTTTAGTTAGGCCAATAGATGCTGCAGCTTCTTTTTGACCTTTGTCAACTCCAAGAATTCCTGCTCTCACACACTCTGCGATAAAAGTAGATGTGTAAAGTGATAGTGAAAAAGCTAGAGCTATGAGTTCTGGTATAACAGAAACGCCACCCATATAATTGTGCAAACCCCTATTAGTTTCTAATACAGGATACGATAAAGATAAGCCCACATTTCCAAAATAAGTTACCATAAGGTTAATTGTAAAAAAATAATTAAAGACGTGATAAATGTTGGTACTTGAACTCCAGTTCTCTCCTGCTTTTTTTTGAAAAGAAACAAATAAATAAATAGCTAAAATAGAAAACAAAAACCATAAACAAAATGATTAAGATTTTCCCATACAAATCTAGGAACATAAATTCCTTTAATGTTAGCAAAAACAAAATTAAAAAGAATTAACGAATTGTCTGATGATGGTAATAAACGTAAAATAGCAAAATACCAAAAAAATAATTTGCAATAGTAAAGGTATGTTTCTAAAAATTTCTATATACGCTTCAGCAACTTTTGATGCCAAAATATTAGATGATAGACGAGTAACACCTACAAAAAAACCGATTACTGTTGCGAAAAAATACCTATTCCTGAAACTAAAAGAGTATTAAGCAGCCCAACCAAATAGGCTCTTGCATAACTATCGTTGCTATCGAAGTCTATTAAGCTGAACTGAATGTCAAATGATGCTTTGTTTGCTAAAAAACCAAAGCCAGTCTCTATTCCTCTAGCAGCCATGTTCGTGCTAGCATTCATGGAAAAATAAGAAATAACAATACCTAGTAATAAAATAATTAAACATTGTGGAAAATATATTCCTATTTTTGGATAATTTTCCAAAAACAAATTCAATTTTTCTATATTTTTTTTTAATAATTTCATTTTAGGGAACAAATAGAAAAAGGGGCTTAATTAAAAGCCCCTTTTAATTTAAATATTTACTATCTTACTGGTGGAACGTAAAGAATTCCGCCATTAGTCCAAAGTGCATTTGGACCTCTGTCAGGCATTATACCAGTGTCAGCTAAATTTCTTTTATAGCTCTCAGCATAATTTCCAACTTGTTTAATAAGATTATAACTCCATTTTTGATCCAAGTTTAGAGCAGCACCGTTCTTTGTACCCTCCGCTCCCACTATTCTCTGAATCGCTGGATTTTTACTATCCATCATAGAGTCAATGTTTTCGGAATTAACGCCATACTCTTCAGCTTCAATCCAAACATTTAATGACCATCTAACTACATCCGCCCATGTTGCGTCACCTTCTCTAACAACAGGTCCTAAAGGCTCTTTAGAAATTGTTTCAGGTAAAACAATGTGATCGTCAGGTGCAGTTAATTTAGTTCTTTGAGAAGCTAAACCAGACTTGTCCGTAGTGTACGTATCACAACGTCCAGAATCATAAGCTTGAACAACTTCATCTGCTTTTTCAAATACTACAGGCTCATAAGAAACACCAGCCGCTTTGAAAAAATCAGCCATGTTTAACTCAGTAGTCGTTCCAGTATTTGTACAAACTTTAGTTCCATTTTGAAAATCTTTCACAGATTTAATTCCAGATTTTTTTCTAACCATGAAACCTTGTCCATCATAAAAGTTAACTCCTACAAATTCTAAACCAATTGCAGCATCTCTTTCTAATGTCCAAGTTGTATTTCTTGAAAGAACATCAATGTCTCCAGCTTGAAGAGCAGTGAATCTTTCTTTAGCACTTAATGGTGTGTATTTAACTTTAGTAGCATCGCCTAAAACAGCAGCGGCAACAGCTCTACAAACGTCAACGTCCATACCAGCCCAATTACCAGAAGCATCAGCATTTGAAAAACCTGGTAGTCCCTGAGAGACTCCACATTTAACGAAACCTTGGCTCTTGGTCGTATCAAGAGTACTTGTTTTTTTTGCTGATTCATTTCCACAAGCAGCAAGTAAAAGTACTGCAAAGATAGAAACAGCGAATTTTATAATTTTCATTATATTTTATCCCCTTATGTTTGTTTGTTTTCTCAAACTATAACTGATTAAAAATAAAAATTAATCAAAAAAAATACAAAAACAACTACAGGTTGATTAAATAATTATCTTTTATGGATTTTCTTAATTTGTAATTTTTTTTTAAAGCATGCTCTCTTTTTAGGGCTAAATTTTTAGATTTAAAAATTTCATAGTAAGCAAGAATCCAATGTCTTCCTCTAGTATATTTAGCGCCTTTACCTGAATTGTGCGCTGTTACTCTTTTAAATAAATCATTAGTATAACCAACGTAAGTATTGGTTTTTGCACCAGAAGAAATCAAGAGATATACAAAATGCATATTTGTGGTGCGCTCTGGTGGACTCGAACCACCGACCCTCGGTTTAGAAAACCGATGCTCTATCCAGCTGAGCTAAGAGCGCAATATTTAATCCTTCTAACTAACTTACTTGAGAGAGTAAATACAATAATACAACAAAAGAATTAATCCCAAATAACTTTTTTAATAAATACAAGTGCCGATATAAAATAAACCTTAGAGAGAAACATCATTATTAATAAAAAAAAGTGAGAGATGTAAGAAAGATCTACAAATTTAAAAGAATCGCCAAGATAGTTTACTGGAAGAGTATTGTTTAATGTTAAAAAAACAACTTTGAAAGTATCCTCAAATGAGAGACTCTCGAAGCTTAGTAAAACACAGCCTGCAATCAAGACAAAGCCGTATGAAATAAAGATTAAGGAAATTGTATAATAGTCAGAGTTTTTAATAGTGTTTAGGCTGCCGAAAATAGTTTTTTTTAATGTAACAGATGGGCTTAGTAGCTTTGTGACTTCTATTAAAAATTTTTTTATAAAGAACATCACGCGCAACATTTTAAAGCCACCACCTGTTGAAAAAGATTGACCCACCTACAAAAGTTAGAACTAGCAAAACAAACACATAGGGAAGTTTTGTGCTAGTATCAAGCGTAATACCAGAAGTGGATATCGAAGTGCTCACAAACAATAAAATATTATAAAAATTATCCAACTGAGAAAATGTAAGCAAGATTATAAAAGATAAAGAAAAAGAAAAAATAATTATAGTGATATCCTCTTTAAAATTATATTTTTTACTAAATTTAAATATTTCGTAAAGTATAAAAATATTTAAAGAACTAAATAAAAAACAGATCGCTACTATAAATTTATCTAGTTGACCGAATATAAATAATTTTTGCTTGATAAAGAAACCACCGGAAGAAACGGCCGTCATCATTAGGTTAATTTTTTCAAATAAATTAAAGCTAGAAAAATTTAAAAGAAGTAGAATAAATAAGGAAAATAATAAGTAACAATAAAGTAGATTTAAAAAATTTCCAATAAATTTAGTTTCAAAATTTAAAGAGTTTGTAGAGTTAGAAATATAAGATGAAGGAATAAAATTAAAATCCTTAGTAGATAAGACAGAAATGATAGTAAATAGAAAATAGAAACCTCCAATCCATTGAGACCCTGACCTCCACAAAAGCAATGGTTCATTTACAAATTCAGGATTTGCAAAAATAGAGAGTCCGTATCCAATGAAACCTGAGAAACTTTCATAATATGCTTGAAATAAATCCACTTGATAAGCACTAATATAAAAAGGTATGGCCATTATTGCTGGATAAATCACCCATCCTAAAAAAATAATAATTAGTAAGTCAAATTTTCGTAATTTTAAATTTTTATTTAAGACCCTGCTTAAAAATAAAAAAAACGATGAAACAAATAAAACAATATAATAAGAATTAATTGCAGTCTCGTGACCGGAATAATAAGAAAAAATAATTGTTAGAAGACAAAGACCAATTAAAGGAATATTAAACCATCCAAGGTAATAAATTAACGATCTAAAGTTCATTTTTTATAACTTAAAAATAAGGTGATATTTTGAATAACTCTTCAACCTTACTTAAATTTTCTCTACTAGATAACAAAATTACCCTATCATTAACGTTAAAGATTGTTTCCTTATTGGGAACAATGACTTCTTTGCCCCGTTCAATTAAACCAATTTTAATTCCTTCTGGAATTTTTGCTTTTGCTATTGATAAATTTAAGAGCTCAGAGCTTTCTAAAATTTTAGCTTCTATAACTTCATAATCACCATTATCTAGAGTGTATACACTTTCGATTTTTCCTTTATGAACATGCTTTAGAATTGTTGATACTGTAGTCATACGAGGATCCACTATATCATCCAAATCTAAGGAAGATTGCAATAGTGAATAATTAGAACTATTGGTAATAGATATGGTTCTTCTTACGCCCTTTTTTTTGCACATTAGGGCAGACATAATATTAACCTCATCATCTTCTGTTAATGAAAGGACCGTATCAATCTCATCAATATTAATTTCTTTTAATAAATTTTCATCCAAACCATCGCCCTTAATAACTATGGCTTCATTTAGGTCGGTTGCAATTTTTTCTGCTCTTTCATGATTTTTTTCTATAATTTTAATTCTTGGCTTTTGCTCATCTTCCTCAAGTAGTTTTGCCAAATCCAGGCCTATGTTACCAGCACCAATAATCAAGATTGTTTTTGCAAACTTTTCGTCTCTTCCAAAAATAGAAAGTGTTCGATCTACTTGTTTTGAGTTGGTCAAGACAAATGCTTTATCGTCTTTTAAAAGCTTATCTGTTTTTTTAAAAATTATAAATTTATCTTTTCTTATAGCTCCAAGTACATTGGCCTGCAGATCGGAAAAAATTTCAGAAAGTTTAGATAGAGAGGTATTTAATAAAGGGCATTTTTCATCTATTTGTATTTCTAACAATCTTACCATATCGTCAGCAAAGGGTATGCTATCAATGGCGCCTGGTGCTTCTAATTTTCTATACAATGATTTTGCGACTTCAAATTCTGGGGAAATAATAATATCAATAGGAAGATTTTCTTTACTAAATAAATTCTTCCATACAGGTTTTAAAAATTCTTTAGATCTAATTCTTGCAATTTTTCTAGGTACATTAAAAAGTGAATGCGCAATTTGGCATACCACCATATTAGTTTCGTCATTTCTAGTTACCGCTATGATCATATCCGCATTTTTAGCATCAGCTTTTTCCAACACGGAAGGATGTGTTGCTATTCCAACAATACCTTTTGCGTCCTGAGTGTCATTTACTATCTGAATGTCTTCACTATTTTTATCTATAACAGTGATGGAATGACCTTGTTTAGACAGTTGAGCAGAAATGGAAATTCCCACTCTTCCTGCGCCACAAATTATAATGTTCATTTATTTTCAATTCCCAAAGAAGTTAACTTACGATGCAAGGCCGATCTTTCCATACCAATACTTTCTGCGGTTTTGGAAATATTAGATCCGTTTTTTTTCAATTGGTGCATCAAATATTCTTTTTCAAACTGTTCTCTAGCGGTTTTTAGAGGCGAATTAAAGTCTAAAAAACTATCAGATTCATTGGTATTTTTTGATTCTATACTTTCATTAACCAACAATTCGATGTTTTCTTTAGTACCATCAGATAAAATTATTACACGTTCGACTAAATTTCGAAGCTCCCTAACATTTCCTGACCATGCGTGCTTGTATAATTTTATATAATTAGGCTTAATTGATATTGCTTTTTTTCCTAAATTCTTAGAAATTTTTTCCATAAAGTATTCAATTAATAATGGTATGTCTGAAGTTCTGCTTTGAAGATCGGGCAGTTGTATTTCTACAACGGAAAGCCTTTGAAAAAGATCTTCACGAAAATTTCCTAGTTCTATTTCTTTTCTTAAATTCTTACTGGTAGAACTTAAGAATCGTATATTTGTTAAAATTTCTTTATTGCCATTTACACGATGAAATTTTTGATCAGTCAGAACTCTTAAGATTTTGGTTTGTGTTTCCAGTGGTATTTCA
>FUWD013171515.1_pt1 | contig 10689 bp, 9 predicted proteins | sample 1063281 | NCBI WGS metagenome assembly FUWD01 (sample SAMEA79048168, study PRJEB19326) | metagenome | biome: marine
ATGGATAATGCTTTACAACATATAATTTCAACGTCTCGGGGACATTTAACTTGAGAAAAGGCCAAACAGACAAACAAATGATGCTTGTTGATTTGTCTGGTGCCCGTCTTGCATTAGATATGGATAATGCAGCTTCAGCGATTTTCGGCTTTACTCACTCATTATACTACGATGATGAAGCGGCTGTTGCACTACGTACTCATTATAATAACACTAAAAGTGACAGTCTGGATATTTTCAGCCCCTTTATGCTCGCCCTGCGGGATGGGAATCAGATGGGCACCATGGTGGACATAAGCGGTGCAATGATAGCAATAATGGGTGGAATTTTTCTTGTGGTTGTTATGGTTGTGCTTTGGAATATGGGTCTTATGAATGGTCTGCGTCGCTATGGCGAAGTAGGTCTGCGTCTGGCTATGGGTGAATCCAAGGGACAGGTGTACCGCTCTATGATCTCTGAAGCGGTGATTATAGGATTAACAGGAACGGTGGTTGGTACTGGAATTGGGCTTGCTCTAACCTATTACGTTCAAGAGAATGGTATAGATTATACAAAGGGAATAGAAGCGCTTTCAAATTCATCCATGGTTATGCCCAATATTTTCTATGCTCAGGTGACTCCAGATCTATACTATATCGGGTTCATACCTGGTGTTCTCGCCACAGTCCTTGGTACTATGCTGGCCGGTCTTGCCGTTTACAAAAGGGAGATGGCGCAACTGTTTAAGGAACTGGAAATATGATCAGTAAAGCACTCCTCGGCATTCTACTGCTGACCACATTAACATCTGTTGGGAAGTCAGAGGAGATGACAGCGTCGGAGCTGGTGAAGGCGATGGACGACAATCTGAATGCCAAGACAAGGGTGTTGACCAGTAAAATGATCGTCCATGGGCGCCGCTCCAGTCGCACCATTGAATCCCGTAATTGGGTGAAGGGGATTGATCAAGCCTACACTGTATACCTGGCTCCGCCGAGGGAAGCGGGGACGAAAATGTTGAAAGACGGTGACAAACTCTGGACATACTCACCCCAAACGGATAGGGTGATCCAGATCTCCGGCCACATGTTGCGCCAATCTGTTATGGGATCAGACATGTCATATAATGATATGATGGAAGACCGGCCCTTAACTGATCTTTACGAGGCGACAGTTGAAGGATCGGAAATGATTGATGGCCGAAAGCACTGGATCCTTTTTCTTGAAGCCAAAGTGAAAGGACTATCTTACCCCAAGCGTCGTGCTTGGGTGGATTCGGAATATTTGCTTCCCATGAAAGAAGAACTCTATGCAAAAAGCGGTAAACTCCTGAAATCCACTTCCATGGACGGTATTAAGAAAGTTCAGGACAGGTGGTTTCCAACTCGGTACATTTTCAAGGATGAGTTGAAAAAAAATAGTAAAGGGACGGAGTGGATCATTGATGATATCGCTTTCGACACAGATATTCCCGATTCTCGTTTTGAAAAAGCGATGCTTCGAAAATAACACTTCTGGGTTCTATGCCTGGGAATGACCCGATTGGTAATATTCAATTATACAGTTTGATGCCCATCTTTTTCCGAGATAAATTTCCTCCGAAACAAGGCACCTGATCCCACGTTTAGGTTCCTAATTGGCAGATCACGCCTCAGTAATTGCGGAAAACCGGATATTCAAACTAGATTGATACAATTATGAAAAACTCGGCCAAGTGGTATGTAGCTCTATTATTGTGCTCTGTTTGTTTTTCTCAAAACCTGGACTATGTCACCAATGCGGTGAAAGCGCAATCAGATCCTGTGATTGATGGTGATGTGCTGAACGACTCGGCTTGGGAGGGAGTGCCTGTGGTGGAAAAATTCACGCAGAAAGCACCTGATGAAGGTCAACCTTCCTCGGAAAACACTATTGTCAAAGTGATGTATTCCGATGAATTCTTTTATCTGTCTGTGGTTTGTTACGACACCGAATCTGACGGGATCATCATATCGGATACCCGGAGGGACGCGCCACTGAACAACACGGACAGTTTCATGTTCCTACTTGATACCTTTAAAGATTATCAGACCGCTTATGTCTTTGGGACCAATGCTGCCGGGATAGAATATGATGCCCAGATCACCGGTGGCGGTGAAGAGAGTGCCATGACCAGACGTTTTTCCATAGGCACAGGTAGTGGATTTAACGTGAACTGGGATGCGGTTTGGCAGGTGGAAACAGAACTAGGGGACTATGGCTGGAGTGCTGAATTTGCCATCCCCTTTAAAACTCTGAGATACAAAACAGAAAAAGACCAGGCATGGGGCATCAATTTTCAACGGGTTGTGGCAAGAAAACAGGAAGAAGCTCAATGGGCCCCGATTCCCAGGCAGTTTACCATGAATCGCCTTATTTCAGCCGGAACTCTTACAGGCATGAACGTCCCCAGCCCGCGGAGTCTGAAAATCATGCCTTATGCCCTAGGACAACAAAACAAGCACGAGGGAGAAGAATCATCCACTAGCAGTGGTAGCGATTTTGGTATGGATGCGAAATTTAGTTTGACTTCCAGCCTCACCCTGGATATGACCTACAACACCGATTTTGCCCAGGTAGAGGCAGATGAACAGCAGATCAATCTGGATCGCTATAGTCTGTTTTTCCCGGAAAAACGTGCTTTTTTTCTTGAGAATGCTGGCTTGTTCTCGGTGGGAGAAAGTACTTTCTGGGGCCCTGATGTCGAGATGTTTTTCAGTCGGAGAATTGGTATCGGTAAAAGCGGGGCACAGGTTCCCATTCTGGGGGGTGGCCGACTTACTGGAGTCTTTTCCGGCATGAAAGTAGGCATGCTCAGCATGCGTACCGACGCAGTGGAGGATGTGACGGACGGGAATCACTATTCTGTCATGCGGCTGAAGAAAGAACTTCCCAACCGCACCTATTTTGGGGGAATGGTAACGGATCTTAATCATCTTGGCGACAATGGTTATGTTAACAGGGGTTATGCTGTTGACGGCCAATTGGGTATTGGTGAATTGAGCCAAGTCGTCGCCTTTGCGGCGGTGACAGAGACGCCTGGTATGAAGATGGATAAAGCGTATGCCTATAGATTACACACAGGTCGCAATACGCAACAGATATCAACGTCCCTAGGCTACACTGAAGTGGGGCAAAACTTCAACCCGGAAATGGGATATCTTAAGCGGGGAAACTACCGGAAATGGTCTGGACGAATCTTTACCCGTTTTCGTCCTGAAGACCTGTTTGGACTTCTGGAATTCAGGCCCCATGTTGATTATAACGGCTACTGGAAACTGAACGGGTTTCAAGAGTCAGGGCGTTGGCATATTGATTCTCACTGGGAGTTCAGGAGTGGTTTTGAAATTCATACAGGAATGAATATTACCAGGGAGGGGGTTTTGGAGCAGTTTGAAATCGCATCGGGTGTTTTCGTCCCCGCTCAAACCTACGATCACAAGGAAATTCAAATCTATTTTACCACCAACCAGGCAAAAGCACTCAATTTGGGTTCCAGAAACACAATTGGCGGATTTTTCGGTGGTGAAAGGATTAACCTGACACCTACCCTGAATTTCCGCTATAGTGACAGGTTCACTTCTCAGTTCAGTTTAAACTATAACAATGTTAGTTTGCCCGGCGGAGATTTTGTCACCAATCTGATCCGTGCCCGACTCACCTACGCTTTTTCGCCAAAGATGTATGTACAATCCCTGCTCCAATACAACAGTCAGTCTGATGAGTGGTCCATGAATTGGCGTTTCATCTGGCAACAGTCCGCTGCCACGGGGCTCTACCTGGTGTATAATGAAACGCAGGATTACGATGGAATTCCCATACAGGATCAGACACGGTCAATTGTGGTGAAATACAGTCGTCTTTTTGATGCATTGAATTAATGATTTACTTCGGTTTCCGATTTGGGGAGCCCCGGTAGACAGTTTCAGTGAAATATTCCCCCCTTTTTATTCTTATAACAGGCATTACCATTCCTGTAGATGCAGCAGTTCTTAGTAAGAATAATATGCCTAGCGGTGAATTCAATCTCACGCTGAATTACACCAGTGAAACAATGGCAAATGTATCAGGCGGACTGAAGCGAGGCACAATTTTAAGTGGGATGGGGAATGTTGTTCTCGACTATGTTGCTAATAAATCAAGTGAAGATCTTCCGCGCCTCTTCCTCCGTGCCAGCGGCATGCTTCTCCATGGTGAAAGTCCAAGCGGGAAATACATTGGCGATGAACTGGCAGCCAGCAATATTGACGGATATGACAGCATTCGCCTTTACGAGTTGTGGCTTCAGCTCTCCTTCTGGAACGGTCACGGATCGTTGCGATTCGGCAGTTTGCTGGCCGATGCCGAATTCGCTTTCACTGATCTTGGAGGCCTGTTCTTAAACAGCGCTTTTGGTTGGCCGACCTTCATTTCAGCTAACACGGTAAATACCGGTCCCGCATTTTTTGTAACAGCACCAGGAATCCGTTTTCGCTTGGAATCCACCAAATCGTGGTACCTCCAGGGAGGCATCTATGACGGAGATTCATTTGACGATCCGGCGGGCGACGGCAGCACAAATGCTTACGGAGTCCATTGGCAGATCACTCCGCAGCAGGGATATTTCTCCATGTTCGAGATGGGGCATACGAATACGCAAACTTCCCAGAACACGGCAGTGCCGTCACTCTTCAAACTTGGCGGCTGGTTCCATTCAGCGCCGTTCGATGATCACCTGACAGGGGAATCGCACCACGGAAACTACGGGCTCTTTCTCGCCCTGGAAAAATCTATATGGAGAAACAGCCACAAGGAACAGGAATTGGGTCTTTTTTTCAGAAGCGGTTTAGCACCGAAGGATCGCAGCCGGTACGAATTGGCCATAGACGGTGGGTTCAATTTTTTCAATCCATTCACTAAAATGGAAGGAGATGTGGTTGGTGCAGGAATCACCTTTGCGAAAGTAAGTGACCATATTCGTCAGGCGGAAGAACAGGTCGGTATACTACCCGTTTCCGATTATGAACTTGTCTTCGAAGTCACTGGCCAGTTCCCGGCCACACCGTGGTTGACCCTGCAGCCAAATGTACAGTGGATTCACCATCCAGGAAGCTCAAGCGCTCTCTCAAACGCCCTCGTGGTATCCATCCGATCAACCTTCACTTTTTAGGGTTTACGTATATCTTTTCCGCCAGCAAACGGTCGAACCATATCATTTGCGAAACCGGACTTGAATAGACGAAATTCAAGAGCAATTGTATAACAGCATGATCGAATTTAGAGTATTAGACGATAGTCTTATCGACCGCATCCTTGATGAAGCTTATCTCCTCCTTGAAAAAACAGGAGTTGAAGTTCAGTGCGATGAATTAATTCAACGAATGGAGCAAGCTGGTTTGCCCGTGGACAAAGAAACCAATCGCGTCACATTTCCCCAAACTGTGGTTGAACAGAGTATTGCATCAGCTCCGGCTACCATTCAACTGTTCGATCGGGACGGGAACCCCTTTTCCTCCATTGGTGGTGATAGCACCAATTTTGTCCCCGCATCCTCGGCATTGAATATCCTCGATTGGCGCACCGGAGAGCGACGAAGGGCCCAAACAGCTGACTTTATCGAATACATAAAGGTCGCTGAGCAGGCGAAACATCTCGCCTATCCTTCCACAGCATTCTCCACGGAGGATGTTCCCCAGGATATTGCAGATGCCTGGCGCCTTTACTTGATAATGACCCATAGCAGAAAACCTGTTGTCACTGGAGCTTTTACCCATCACGGCGTTCCCCGTATGGCCCGTATGATGGAATGTTTCCGGCAGAATGAAAATGAACTGATGGAAAAACCGATGGCCGTTTTCACCTGTTGCCCTAACAGTCCACTCCGCTGGAGTATTGATTCCAGTCACAATCTGATAGACTGTGTTGAAAAGGGGATCATTGTTGAAGTTGTACCCGTGCTGATGATAGGACTGGCTGCACCTGTTACGATTGTGGGTACTCTGGTGATGCAAACAGCAGAAGTTTTAAGCGGTGTTGTATTTACCCAGCTCATCAAGCCGGGAGCTCCCGTCATTTTTGGTGGTGCGCCGGGGGTATTTCATATGCAGCTCATGAGTGCACCCATGACTGGAGTGGAAGCTCTGCAGCTCTATTGCGGCTATGGACAGATAGCTCGTCATTTACAAATTCCGTCCCAGGCATACATGGGTCTTGGTGACGGGAAGTTCAATGACCCTCAAGCAGGATCGGAAACGGCCAGCGGTGCGTATCTGGCGGCCCTGAGTCGAATAAACCAGGTAACAGGTGCGGGAATGCTGGACTTCGTGAATTGCTTCAGCCTGGAAAAACTTGTGTTCGATGATGAGATTTGCGGGCACGTTCTGCATTTTATGCGGGATATTGAAGTGAAAGGAGATCTTCCCATCAAACCTTTTATCGATGAATTGTTGACAGAACAGCAAATCTGCACCATGGAACACACATTGGAGAATTGGCCCAAAGAACTGTATATGCCGGGCCCTATGGTAGATCGCACAAGCTGGGAGCAATGGGAACAGTTTGGCAGCAAATCGTGGCAGGACCGCGCCAGAGATACGGTTCAGGCAGCGCTTGACAGCTATGACGAAGCTCCTGTTGAAGAGAAGCTGGATCGTGAATTGAGGAATATTATCAGTAACAGCCAGGTGGATCCCAAAGACCTGCCCGCAATCAGTTAATTAACCACAGCACCTGATCTATCATGCTTACCCGAAGTCTTGACCAGCGAATAAAAGATGGCCCTGTATTACTGGATGGTGCCATGGGTTCTTTGCTTATGGATATGGGTCTTTTATCAGGGCAACCGCCTGAAGAATGGACCATTAACCATCCGGAACGGATCGGGAAGGTACATAAATTGTACCACGAGGCAGGCAGTGATGTCCTGCAGACTAATACTTTTGGCGCCTCTTTTTACCGGTTAAAGGAATGCGGCATATCCGAACATCACGACCAGATTAATCAAAAAGCTGTTGAGATATGTCGCCAATATGGGGGGGATGCTCTTGTCTCCGGCGATATTGGTCCCTCTGGATTGCTTATGGAACCTCTGGGCCCAGCTAAGCCGGAAGAGTTAAAGGAAGCGTATGTTAGGCAAGCATCTGTCTTGAATGAAAACGGTGTTGACTTGTTCAGCGTAGAGACAATGATAGATATTGAAGAAGGGATCCTGGCTGTGGAAGCCATCAGGCAAGTGAGTAGTAAATCCATCATTGCGAATATTACTTATGCTAAAACCGACAATGGATATTTCACCGTCATGGGGAATCCTCTGGATGTCTGCGTTCAAAGACTGTTGGATGCCGGTGCAGATATTATTGGGAGCAATTGCAATTTGGACAGCCATGAACTTTATGAGCTGGCAGAGAAAATGCTTTCTCTGACCACCACGCCCGTTTCAATCAAACCCAATGCAGGGCAACCTGTTCTAAAGGGTGATACTGTTGATTATGGGCAGACAGCAGAGGAGTTTGTTGAGGGCATGTTGAAAATCCATGAGTTGGGTGTCCACATTTTAGGTGGTTGTTGTGGCACTACACCTGAATATATTCAACTGTTGTCCGAAAAACTGAAGGGGGAAAGTTAGTTAATTCTTTTCCGGGAAGTTCACAAGTGCGGTAAACAGGTCCGTGAAATCCGGATGTGTGCTTAGATCCAGATGTTCGGTTTTTTCTCTTATTTCGTAGAAATGATTTTCATCCATATCATTAAAGAGTGCCAGTTTCGCCCCAAGGAGGGCGGTATTTCCAGCGGTGGTTATTTTTTTCTGGGGAAAGTTAAGAAGCCCGATACGCCGGGCACTCTGCTTGCTGATATAGTTCCCGAAAGCGCCGGATAAATAAACCTCATCCACATCAATTTCTCGGGCTCCCATTTCTTTTAAGAGTAATTGAATACCTGTAGCAATCGCCCCTTTTGCCAATTGTAGTTCCCGCACATCTTTCTGCGTAATAATTACCGGTTCCAGCACAGGTAAGGATTCACCATTCTGGATCCGGCCGTTAGAACTGATTTGACCTGAATCCAAAAAGGCTGCTACTGCATCAACAAGACCGCTGCCACAGATCCCTCTCGGCTCGGTTTGCCCCAGTACTTTTGGGATCATCCTCCCTTTTCTGACCGAGACAGAAGAGACAGCACCGGATGCCGCCCGCATTCCCATGGAAATTCCAGCCCCTTCAAAAGCCGGCCCCGCGGCTGTTGACGCTGCCAGGATCTTTTCTTTATTGCCTACCAGAATCTCTCCGTTTGTTCCCAGATCGACCAGTACCTTGAGTTTTTCGCTCTGAGCCATATTTTTTACCCACGCACCCATCAAAATATCACTCCCGATAAAACTCCCCACTCCCGGCAGAAATGCAACATCCATATCATTGCTGAAATTCCATTTCAGATCAGATGCTTTATAATTTTTCAGATTGTTTGAAATAGGTTCAAAAGGATGAAAACCGAGCGGCTCCACATCAATGCCACAAAAAATATTATGCATAACCGTATTTCCAGCGATTACGATCCGCTGGATATCCGTTGGTTGAATTTCCGCGCTTTTAAGTAAGGCCTGGATCATGTTATACAGTTTTATTCGGATAAGCGATTGCAGATTTTTCTGTTTTTTGAGTCTGGCAGCATAATCAATGCGGCTCATAATATCGCCACCATACTTGGCCTGAGGGTTGATATCTGTTTCTATGGCCATCACCTCCCCGGTCTCTCGATTTACCAATTGAGATGCCAGAGTTGTAGTTCCCAGGTCGATGGCCACACCCAGACCGGGCATGGATGAAAATTGAAAATCCGTATTATCAGATAAAATATCTGTTTTCCATTGATCTATTTCCAAAGTGAGATCTTCGGATATAACGCCTTGACAGGCCAGGCGCCAGCCAGCCTCTATTTCGTGATCATCCAGCATATTTTTTTGGGGTGCGGTGATAGATAAATTTCCTTCTCGCACCCGTATACGGCAGCCGCGGCAACGGGCATGCCCTCCACAAGGGAATTCCACACCGAAGGAAAACAATTCATCATGGAGTTGAGATCCTTTTTCGACCTCGTGGCATTGATTAAGAGGTAAAAGTGTTAGCTTGACTTTTTCCCTCATTAAATGATTTAATTATGGTGTGGCTTTAACAGACTCTATGAGGTCTTTTTTATAGGTCTGTTTAACCTTTTCACCTGGCTTTATAATCAAAAATTCGTTCTTGTTCCAGATTCCATCCACCAGGCGTTGGAGGAGTCGAGTATTTCCTTCTAATTCTTCAAAGGCCCAACCTTTACTTTCAGCTTTCTCTTGAGCAGTTTTTGACAATTTCTTACTCATTTCGACCTGAGTGTCTATAAAGGTAATTTTCTTGTAATTCCGAGTCTGATCCAATCTGGCTTTCAAATAAGAAAGATTTTCTTTTCCAAACTGAGTTATTAATTCTTTATCAGTCATGTCCAATCCGTATAATTTTTTAAGCGAACGTTTCTTGATTGAATTACTGTTAGAACTGTTTTCCATCCACCCCACAGATTGAAAGTACGTTCCGGGATTATTATGAAAATAATTCTCATATTTAGTATGGCTGCCCATTAGTATCCCGATACAGTCATGACTTCGAGGAATCACCAAGGGTGTAATTTCTGCCTTTAATCCATAGACCCAGGTATTGCATAAACCATATCCTAGAAGAATGGCGTCAAACCCTTTGTCATCATTTTTTCGAATAGATTTTTTAATTCTTCTTTTCATTTCGTGTTGACGAAGGTCATGAATTCCTTTAGATATAAATTCTATTTCCACTTCATTGGTTGTTTTTGAAAGGCAATTGGATAATTCCTGTTGAAAAACTTCACAACTGATAATCTTAAGGCGCATTTATTTTCCAATCCTCAGCAATTCTTTTGCTAAGACGACGCCTGCACTGGCATTATCACGATAACCATCAGCACCGATATCTTCAGCAAAATGTTGCGTAACAGGGGCACCACCAACAAGCATGATCACTCGATCCCGAATTTCTGCTTCTTTAAATGCATCGATAGTTGTCTTCATCCCAGGCATGGTGGTGGTAAGCAAGGCAGACATACATACCAACTTGGCCTCATGTTTCTGCACAGCTTCAATGAATTGTTCCGGAGACACATTTGTTCCTAGGTCTACAACCCGAAAGCCGCCCCCTTCCAGAAGTGCCCCAAGCAGATTTTTTCCTATATCATGGACATCCCCTTTTACAGTACCCGTGATGGCGCAGAAAGTATCATCTAGAACACCATCACCCACAAGAAGAGGTTTTATCAAAGCCATGGCCCCCTTCATCGCTTTGGCAGACATGAGTAGCTGAGGAATGAAAAATTCAAAACGTTCAAATCGCCTGCCCACCTCATCCATGGCCCGGATCATATAATCGTTGATCAGTACATGAGGATCAATGTTTTCTGCCAGGGCCCTCTCTGTAATTGAGATTGCCGTGGCGGGGTCTCCATTTATTATAGCATCGTGCAGTTTTTCCAGGTAGTCCATTTTATTTTTTCTTGTTGCCTTATCTAAAGCTACTCACTTGGCTGAAGAAATTAAAGAAGGGTTGTATCCTAGTTTCTGATTATAAACTTATCAGGTCCAATCCGTAGTATTCTTTGAAAAAGAGAACAACTGTGCGGGGATAGATACCGCTGAATTTCGCTCTGTTTTC
>FUWD013230539.1_pt1 | contig 10682 bp, 26 predicted proteins | sample 1063281 | NCBI WGS metagenome assembly FUWD01 (sample SAMEA79048168, study PRJEB19326) | metagenome | biome: marine
TCAAAGTAGTATCCGCATCGTGACACTGTGCCAACCATCAAAGAAGATCATAGCTCCCACATAGATGAAGCTTAGGACGGCCATCACGTTGTAGGAATGCTGGATGTATCTCGAACCCTGTTAATGGGACACCGCTTATCCACCATTGATAAACTTGTGAGGTTGTCTGTTCGCCTTTCACGTAGAATGCTGGTATCTCTACCATAACTTCCCCATTTGATCCATCAACCGCATAATCGCCGTCACCATAACGAGCATTCACCGTTCCATCAGAGGCTAAGTTAACCCTGGTGATACTTCCCCAAACTGTGTGATTATTAAAATCATCAGTTGTTGGTGTTATCGTAGCACCATCTATATCGACCTGAGTCCAAGTATCGGTACCAACATTCCATTGAACCCCATATACTTGACCCTCTGAGAGTACAGCTCCATCTCTTAGAACCACACCATCAATTGTTAATCCGTCACCGTTAGAGTATTCATTTATGGTATCTACATCTAATGTAGATGAAACATAGATGTTTGTGGCGGTTATATTTACAAACGTTGGATTCCCACCGGGATCCGCGTTTATGATACTATCCGTGATATTCACAGAACTTAGGAAAAACTCATCGGCCTCAACGCTGCTAAAGCTAACGGTACTTGTAGTTTCTACGTTCTGATCCATATCCCAAAGATCATTAGCACCTTGACCTGTATCCACGGTGAGGAATGTTACCGCGTCAGTAGTTTCAACATCCTGGTTCATCGCGTAAAGCTCATTCGCACCATGCCCGGTATCTAAGGTAACGAATGATGCTGCTCTGGTGTTGTCTATGATCTCAGTTGTTCCCATCCAGTAACCAAGGGTCGAGTTAACATAATGACCTACATAGGTAGTTATTCCACCTGGGACCGTGGTTTGGATGGTACTCTGAGGTACAGCGGCGTACCCGACAACTGTTCCAGCTAATAGTAGAATAGTTAAACAGAAAAGTACGGCTCGTTTATCTTGCATCATCGTTTACTCCTTTTCTTCTTTAGATTTTTTAGTCACATTCTTATAATACCAGCCTCTGATATTTCTCAGGCTGATCAGAACGATTATAAGGACATCTCCGAGTTTTATTCTTACGCATACTTTAAACTATGTTAAACCACCTTTAAATACTTGTTGAACCGTTTCATAAATGTTGAACCAGACGATCCACCTTAAACTAGGAGATAAAAATGAAAAAAACTAAAATCATAGCAATATCAACAGTTTTTATGTTTCTACTCATCCCAATGGTTCACGGTTTCGCTATAGATGGACCCACCAACTTTGTCTACGGAACCGGTGGAAACGTCAGATTCGATGATAGCACAACTTCAACTTATTACCGAATAGTGAACGCAGTTAGCCGTTTTAGCTCAGTCAGATATAATGGCGGGACTAATCGAGGAAGATTAGGTTTTGATTGCCAGGATGGGGTAAACATGACTATCTTAGGTATTGGACCATATCAAATACAATACTCCGTGGCTACTCTTGTTCCTGGTGCTGTAACGACAACTGTTTACTACGCGAATAATGATCATCTTCCAGTTGGAACAAACACTGATACGGTGACTTTTAATGATGTGACTGATATAACCACTGTTACCACTACTGGTAACGGTGTGATCGTTACATTGGATTACGCTAATTTAACAGGAATTGGGATTACTGGGCTTGATTTTATTTGGTCTATTTTTCCGTTAGTTGTGTTCTTCACGGCTTTAGAGGCTAAGAAGCGTGATGTGATTAGTAATAATATTGTGGTTTTGGCGATGGTGTTCGCGGTTGCTGCTTTGGTTTTGTTGGCGATTAGATCACTTGGGGCCTAATTTTTTATTAGTTACTACTAAAAGTAGTAACAAACCAGTTATATACACCCACCCACCCACTTATTATTATGAAGTGTGAGAACTGCGGAAAAGATTCTGCAAGAAAACACGGCCTGTATAGAAACAAAGCCGGGGTTCATCAAAAATATAAATGTAGATCATGCGGCGCAACATGGCATGATAAAGAAGTCTTAGAATCAAAGGAGAAAGCTAAATGACGTTTATTGAGATATTTACTGAACCAGCTTTGGCATATCTTAATTGTATTCCACTTATGATCCTATATCTGTTAATTTGTAAGTGGAAGTATCCTAAAAAGGAGGAATCATAGATGGGAGATACTAAAAAATTCTTATTTAATTGGGTACACAACCTTATTGGATTGGTCGGTATAGTTGTAGGCGCGGGATTGGCATTATTTATTGTTCTTGAAATATATGATATTATTACCGTTCTAGCTGTAAAGAGTCAAACATTTGTATTATCCTTAATTCTTTTCGGACTTATTGTGATCGTATCTTTCATAGCAACAAGAATAGACCATAACCTAGACGAATCTAAGGAGCCAACACAATGACTCTTTTCAGTTATCTAGTTGGGTTAATCATGGGATATGCCTTGGGATGGTATGGTAAAAAAATACAGTACCTAAAAGTAGCCAAAAAGGAGCCTACACAATGAGGGAAGAAGAACTTAGATCAATGGAAATGCTAATCAAGTTTTTAGATATTTTCCTAGCTGTTGCACCATTCATAGCTGGAGCCTATTTCATGTATCTCGCAATTTCAATGGGGTTTATCAGATGAATATCCCGTTTTATTTAATATTAATGCTCATCGGCTCAAATCTTGTTTGGGCGATTCTATATTTTAAAGCAACACCATCAATCCTAAAAGTAGTCACAACTGAGGATAAAACACAATGAATTTAATTGAACCATTAGCACAGATTGGTGCAATACTATTGACTTTTTTGTTATTTGCCGTGTGTGGCGGTTTACTTCATAACAAAAAGGAGGAACCAGAATGATTGATTATGATAAACTTACTTTAGTTTTATGGGGTGTTTGCCTCATTTTTGGTGGCTACGTTGGATATGTCAAGAGAATTAGTAACAAACAGGAGTCCTCACAATGAGTAACTCACTGCTTTTTATTACCGTTATATGGTTTTTATTTATTGGATATTTGGCGTTATATCCATCACTAAACGCTAAACCAAGTGAGGATGAAACATAATGGGTCCACTTGATTTTCTTTTATGGGTTCTTGCCGGGTTCATTCTATTGAAGGCCATACCATACATATTCGTGTACTTAGTGATAATCTGGGCGTGGTTCACACAATGAAGATAAATGACATTCTTTCTAATCCAATTACACTCGATATATGTGTCATAGGATGGTTTATTTCTATGACATGTGGACTTATTTTAGAAGAACAATTTACCTGGTTTGAGTATTCTTTTTCTTTTGTTTTTGGTATTTATCTAGTATCAAGACTTTACAATAAACTTACAAACAAAGAGGAAAAACCACAATGATGTTTAACTTATTTTCAAAAGATGATGTACTCGATGATACACTAGCTCACTTCTTTACTTATACCGTCTGTATCACAGGTCTTATAGTATGGGCGATCATTAAACAGCGGTTAGCTACACCAATGAGCATGTACGCCCTCTTCTTGGTAACTGTGTTCGAGATCATTATCTTAGCGGATTTATCTGAATGGAGTTTTATCCATTTACTAACTAGGAAAGTGGAACAATGAAAACAAAAACAAAGTTAGCGGTACTAAAATGGATGACTAAAAAACCATCAGAGTTCAAATCACTTCTAAGATACTGTATCCAAAAAAGGGATGAAAAATAGGAATGAATTTTATAAGACGCTTAATCATATTCATTCTAGGGATCTTAAGCCTAGTCGGATTAAACTGGGTTTATAACCCAAGAATAGATGATACCGAAGAATACTGGGACATCGAGGCAGAGGTAAACCAAGCAAAACTAGAAGCAGACAAAATACAGGAACGCATAGACGAAAAAAAGAAACAAGACTAACCATTTATATAATTCACACCACAATACCTAACTGTTGATTGATCTTGGTTAAAGGTGGACCCAAAAAACGTGAAAGCATCAGGGATCTTCTCAAAAGAAAACAAAAAGATTTAACCAAGTATAGGAAAAACCAGAAAAAAGCCAAGACAAAGAAACAAAAGAAAGACGCTAAAAAGAAAATTGATAAAGCGGTTAAACGTAGAGATAAACTACGGAACCAAGAGAAAATTCTTGACGCTAAAATGAAAAACTTGAAAAAAATATCAAGGCTAAACGAGAGAAAAGAGTTCTTGAACAACTCGGCGTACTGAAAAGAGCGAAAGCGAAAGTCATTAAAAGAGGTAAAGCGTTGGGTGTAATTTCTTCTAAAAAGAAGAAGAAACGCAAAAAGAAAAAAGCTAAGAAGAAATAGTTATGAACCAGATGTTTTCTCGTTTAGAAAAAATTGGACTCTACACTTTATTCATTTTCAGCTTAACAATGGCGATAAAAGTAGCCATAAACCCACCTTGATAAATTACCCATATACGCACCGAACAAAATAAGGCTTCTACCCCTAGGGTAAACAACAAAAGATGGTTAGAACGGAACACTTACACCATATAATTTAATGGCTGTTGCATTAGAATTTAACCTCTTTGATTTTTTTCTCTAGGTTTCCTTCTCCGAGGTAAACCATCAAGTTCTGTATCCTGGCGTGACCGCTGAACTCTTGGAGATCTTTTAAGTTTCGGTCAAGTAATCGGGAGTAGAATTTTAGACCCATGTCTCTTAGATAGTGCTGCATTTCTCCTGTGACTTTGTTTACTATTTGCCAACCTCTGCGGTACTTGAATGGAAATAATTCTTGTTCAGGGTCCAATGTATCCAGATATTCAATTATTGGATTCGTAAAGATATTGAACGATCCATCAAGAGGTAAAGTTATCTCGTTTCGGGTGGGGTATTTGCTTAGATCTTCTATGGTCTTGTATTGCTGTTTTCCGTCCACATAAACAATGGACCCTTTTTCATCGAGTACAGGTTCCCTACGCTTTAATATAATAACTTCACGGAACTTTAACAAATCATCCTCAATAATAAACTGTGACTTGTCTACACTATGTTTAGAGAATAAAAGGGCACCCTCTGGGTTGCGTTTATCATACCTACAAAGCTCAGAAGATCTACACGTGGACCCATACATAAGACACATAAACGCCAAGTCCCGTAGTCCAAGCCTTTCCATGTTATCCTTACTATAAGGCCATGTAGCCTGGGTAATCTTTCGATAAATTACCCTAGGGGAATCATAGAACTTATAGTCCCTCTCAACACTACGCCTGGTCTTATGCCAAATATTAACCACTTTACCCTACCCAAAACCACTTCAAAATCGTTGGAAGAAACCACAGAATCAAAGTAATAATCATACAAACCCCAAACATAAACTTAGGCGGTGGAGCCATACGAACACCCTGTTTTTTGTCACTCATTTACCCTAGCCTCTTAATGCGACAAAGCATCCACAATTTTCTTGATATTCTTCACTTGGCCACCACCCATAACTATTATCGAGGTGAACCCCAGAGCAACAATCTTGGCAAACTCCTTTGACTCAAAAATATCTATCATATTGTTTATGGTTCCCTCATGAATTTTACAACCAAGAATATTAGCCATTTTGTCTAGCCTTTTCTGTGTTTTTTCTTCCAAGTCCATTTGTTTTCACATATTACCCTACCCAAACCACCTATAAAAACCATTCTACATTATGTTATGTAATGTATAATAGACCGCTGATAGCTGGGATAATTTCGGTTTTGATAACCTCTATTATACTATAATAATATAGGGCGTGTGCGCCACGAAAAGGGGGTAAATTACCCATAGGTATCTTTGAGGCGGTCAATTAACGCGGAAAGTTCTCTGCTTCGCACATTGTAGCCGATTTCCTTCATCCATCGACTTAGTTTTTCTTTATGGATAGTTCCATTGGCTTTTCTCGGTATCTTGTCATTAAAGTCATCAACCCCAGAAACAATTTCATCAAAATCATTGTAAATGAGCTTGACATTTTCTTCCTCTGTCTTTCTGCTTTTCATGTTCAACAGATGCTCTTTTCTACGTTCATAAATAGCTCTGATAGTCATACACCGGTTATCCTTGTCCTTTGGGTGTAGGTGCTTACAGTTAAGACATGATGGATAACTGCAAATGTGATGATCTGGCAAAGGTAACTTTATTGTGCCTAGTCCCTTTCGATACACTTTTTTCTTGAATTGTGGGAACCATCTACGGTAAACTTTACCTTGTCCTCTGGTTTTTACATGGATCTCATAGTTTACCACAAAATCGCGTACCATCTTATCAAGCATTTCGGTGTGAAGCACAATCAGGATCAAGATATAGCCTTTTGATCTGATCGCAGCGATATAGTTCGTCATTTCTTGTTGGGCTTTGCCTTGCCATCCACGCGCACCCATACCGAAGTGGCTTTCATCTGGGAGAATAACTTGACCTCTTTTCAGTGGACTATTCTCACCTGTGAGATACATGAGCTGAACTCTGTCAAAAGGTATTTGTCCTCCATCTTCTTCTGGTGGTGGGGGTGGTGTGTCGGTGCATTGGAACTTTGGGTCAAGTATTTGAGCCAAGGCCATACCGAGATATGTTTTACCCGTACCAGGTGCGCCGGTTACTGCGATAACAACTGATTCATTGTTATTTTTTTTCCTTAATATTTCATCAAGAACCCTGGTGTCATAAGGTCCACCTCGGAGAAATACGCTGTTACCATACTTGACAGCTTGTACCCCGTGTTCCTCTAAATATTTGAGGTGGTCTGGGAGATCAACAAGGTTATCGCCTCCCTTCTTATGTTTATAATTCGGGTTCTTTTTCTTCTTCTTTGACATATCCAGGCATATCCTTTTTCAGTAATGGAGTTTTTTTATCTGACATCGCGGGAACTATGGTATCAACTTTAACCAACTCAGTATCTAGATTCCATGTTAACCCATTATGTTCATAGGCTTCCATAATTATTTCGTCAAATGCGTCATAGTTTATTCGTTTTTCAATTTTCATGTATGGGCTCACTATCCTTTTATCATTCCAATCAACTTCGCCATCTTCTTTGCGGTTAACTGTGAATCCTGGTTCACTACTTAACCCCATGTCGCTGTGATCGTCATTCCAAACCAGTGGATCATCTTCATAGCCGAGGGTTACACCTGGACCAGCCGACTTAAACACCAATATCTCTGGTTCTTCCTCGAATCTGTCAGCCTGATCCATAACCCATTCCTTAGCCGCCATAGGGAGGTTAATCTTTTTCTGGAATGTGCTAGTTCTTTGATCGATACTTGCTATCATGTTTCCTCTGTCTATTTGTCGGAACACGATTTGACTCATGTCTAGTTTTTCTTTGAATTTTGTTGATAGCTCAAAATCATCACTCATTGTTTGTTTTCTCCATTACTTTAAAACCCAAATATGTCATGCCTGTTCCTGGTTCTCCTGTGACAGCGATGATAAGTTTTTTCTGATCCTCCTTGAACCAATCCTTTGATCCAACTGCAAAAAATGGCTTGTCTTTCATTTTGTTCTTTCCTTGTTTAGTAATGTGAAGTAGTGACCAAATATCATTATGTTCACTATGACGTAGAGTAATATTCCTGCGCTTATCGGTGTGCCAATCATAACATACAATGGGAACAGGTGGCCTACTGTCCAGAGGATTACGAAGAACATTAACCCGATTACCCGTGTCTTAGGTTTAGGTACTGTTTGGGTCATTGTTTTTACGGCTTCTTCAAGTTCCTCGTCTGTGACCTCTGGGTTAACTAGTGTTTCCCAAGGGTCGGTGTCATCTGTTTTACCTTGAAGCCTACGCTTTAGTTTCTCAAGTAGACTCATTAAGCCATAACCTCTAATATTTTAATCAATGTTTCCTTGGGTTGATATTTTAGAGTTCTCCTGATTTCTCCACGCATTTTTTGCAAAGAAGTATCTTTACGAATATGATCTTCTCGGTGAACTATCTGAACATATTTTTTTAGAATATTTTTTATGACCAAGTTCCTTCGGTTCCGTTGAAATGTCTCAAAGGAGATACCATGTTTTTTATGAAGTCTATTATCAAAATCCCACATAGTATCTTCTACTGTGAAGGTTCTCACAAATTCCTCCATAGCTGATTTTGTTTGTGGTAATTTTCTAGCAAAGAACTCAACCCAAACCAAAGAATCTATAATGTCAGGGTTAAAATAAAGTTCTGGTTTAATCATTCTAGTCCTGCCTCTTGACGTTCCTTATACAACTTGTACTCCTTCGCTTCATCTGCACCAACTAACCGTTGAAATATTGAAGGCTGCGGTGGTGGAGCCTCAGTGTTAACCACACCACCATTCTTAACGGTCTGAGCCTTCACAAGCATATTCTGACCACGCCCACCTGTCGCGTTAAACGCATCCGGTATAGCAATGTTTATGGCCTTTGTGAAACTCATTCCTTGGTCAACTATAAGTTCCCTTAGTTTCCAGTAAACAACATTTTCTGTTTGATCTGGTATTTGATCAGATCCTACAAGATACATTGTTAATAATTTATTTATTCTTCCTTTTGCTAATGTGATCTGATCTGTTCCAAGTTGATCGACAAGTGTTAACTGATTTTCTTCTTCTTCATGTTCATAATTACTCATTACTTTAACACCCCAAGAGCTATCAAGATATAGTTAAACCCGAACCCAGCCATAACCCACGGGAACTTGTCAAATATCTGATCCGTGAATTTTTTCTTAACTGTTCCTTTTCCGTAGTTGTTTAGTTTCTCCAAGTCAGCATCAAAAAGCATACCGTCAGCTTTCAGTTTTTTCAAAGCAACCTTGGTATCAGCGTCAGGAATAATAGGCTCCACCGTCACAGTCACATCAACCCTACGAGTCAACTGTTCCTTCAAAATATCTGGAAGACCATCAAATGCGTTAGATCCCCAAACCACTTTCAAGTATTGAGTAACGCTTACTTGTGCTTTCTTCGATGAGGCTTTAACACTGTGAACAAGTGGTAAGCCTTCAACTGATAGCCACCGCATTAATTTACCTTTGAACCCGGGACCGGCTTTGAACACCAGTGGAGTGTAACCATCATGTTTTTTACAGAATAGGATTCCAGGTGTATCTTTTTCTACGTGTTCATCGATGAACCCGTAATCTGTTAGGTTTATACTCATGACTTCTTTTCTTTTTTCAGTGAGTGGGTTTTTAATGTTCATTGTGTTGGTTCCTTGAAATATAAGTATGCTAACGTTAAACCATTAGTTATTACACAGATAATTATAACGATAAGGTAGTTTGGTGATCCTGGTTCTCCTTGTGGTCCAACTGGCCCAATTGTTCCATTTAATCCAATGTTTCCTTTACCCCCATCTTCACCAGGAAGACCCCGTTTTCCTTGTTCTCCTTTCACACCTCTTTGCCCTGTATCACCGATTGGTCCCTGTGATCCTGTGATTTGTCGAATTAACTCAGGGTTTTCTTTTATGAATCGTTCCCATGCTGTGACTGTTGTTAATGGTCCTTCAGTGATTGTGTATTGCCAATATTGTTTCTTTATTTCTCCGGTGTCTTTTTCTAACCAGATTTCTATTTGATGTTTTCCTTCTTGGTTATAGTTTGCTGGTGGGGTTATTATCTTGTCCCATCTGTGTTCGAGTAACGTTTTTGAGGTTCCGTATTTGGGGCTTGGAAGTCGATCTGTTATTGGTAAGTTGTCCCAGAATATACGCATATACATTTTTTCAATGTCTATTCTTGGGTCGGCTCTGACGCTTACTAATATTTCTTGGGTGTATGATCCTTTTCCTGGCATGATGTTGTAGAATGAATCAAAGGCGTATGCCATTGGGGTTAGGATTGATAGTGTTATGATGATTGGTAGGATTAGTTTAAGATTCATTTTCTAGTTTTTTCCTTTCATTTTTGATTTCCTCGTTTAAAAAATTAAAGAAATAGATCACCGAGGGAACGAGGAATGATAAGATTATAATTGTTGATAGAACCAGTTTATTCATTTGATGTTGTTCTCCTTGATGTACTGTTTTAGAAACTTGTTGCACAGCGAAGATACATTGATTCGTGGGTTGTCTTGTAGCTTCTTGTTTACTTCGTAGTCTATGTTGATTGATCGCTGTACCTTCATTATTATACGTAATTAATTAGGTAAGTATATATAGTTATTGGTGCTTACACCAATATAATGAACAATCGGTTTACCCCAGATAACCATATACGAAACAGAAAACAACATGAAAAGAATAATCGGGTTCACCGGGTAAAGTCTCAACCAGAGCCGATGATAAGCACAATAAGATTATTCAACCCAAAGAAAAGCGATAAAGTTGATTACTGGCACGTAAAACCACGATGTAAACTGGATTTGAATGAAGTGGCGTTAAAACTCATGGAGAAGTTAGAGGTTCAGTTATATGTAGCTGCTTATTTTGGTGATGCGTTTGATGTATTTACGTTGGGATCTGGAGTTGCTTGGGGGGATGTTTTTCACGCCACGGCTGACACGTTAAAGGAGATGCGTTAATGTATTATGGGTATGTTCAGTGTTTCTTTTCTTACAGTTCTATTATGGGTGATCTGTATCATAGTCGATAATTATACTGAGACTCTTGACTTGTCTCTATATCTACGGTTCATGTTTTTGTGCTCGATATTGTACAAGTTACTATAGCTCTCACATCTGATTTGAACAAATATCGTCATGGTTT
>FUWD013322113.1_pt2 | contig 10681 bp, 12 predicted proteins | sample 1063281 | NCBI WGS metagenome assembly FUWD01 (sample SAMEA79048168, study PRJEB19326) | metagenome | biome: marine
AAAGTATATGAAGCTAAAGAGGCCGCAAGACTAGCTCAATGCGAAATACAGCACAAAGAAAGCTCCGATCAAGTTACCAAACTAACAGGTGAAATAAAATCAATAGAGGGTAAAATGTCGATGTTTGCCGAACTATCAACAGCGGTTATAGAGAAAATTTCAGAAGGTCATCAAATAAACGAAAATCTACTCTCTCACGCAAAAGAAAACAAAGCCATAAACAAGAAAATATTAGCGCATATCACAAAGGATTAACACAAAGGATTAACACAGTGGATTTAGTTAGCCCGTTAAGCAATGGGTACGCCGTAACAGCTAATTACCTTAGTTTAATCGTCGTACTAGTATGGTTTAAGCCTGCAATGATAGTTCTTAAGAAGTGGTTTTATAACGCGCCTATACTGTCTTATGACCTGCTTATATTCGGCGTCTGGATTGGTTTTGTAGGTGAGTTTTTGGATGGCCTATACTGGCAAATTGCTTGGACATTGCATTACTATCAGTCAACTATAGGCGCTAATATGGTTGATAACGGTATGTTGATTAATATGTTTACCAGACAATCAACAGGCACACTAGCCGCCTACTGTCATATAAAATCATCGCTACAATATGAGGGTAAAGAGTATGTAGCAAATGACCATGCAACCAAAGCGGTTATAATGGGTGCGGCATATGCTTTTGTTATGATGTTTACACCAACCAGATAAAGCCCCGTTAATCTATTTATGAATATCCGATAAAATCGTGTATTATTATTAAACAAAACGATAAACAAATAAGAGTAATTAATTATGAGCATATCAGCACAAGCGAGAACCGGACGAATTGACAATGAAGCGTCAAGACTATTCAAGGAAGCATCAAGAGTTAACAGCACGTTTGCAGGGCTAATAGGTGAGGTAAATGCCTTTGCTGCGTTTATGTATTCTAACCCTGAAGGTGAATTTACTGAGGCAGATATTACTAAATATCGTGCTGAGTTTCAGGCTACGTTAGCTGAGATACAAACTACTATGGGAGGTCTCACAGGTATGGTGTCGGTGGCAACGGGACAAATCACACCAGAACAGTTCTTAGCGCAATATCAAGGCGATATTCCAGCCTATTCAGAAAGATTTAATAAGGGGTAAGGTGTGGCATTGACACCGTCACAATGGGATAGGCGTGTAGAACTTACTGCGCTTACACCACCTGCTACACTTAGTGGATTTGTAGCTTATCTAAATGAAGATAGCTTACCCGCTGAAATATGGACTACTGCCCTTAATGGCGGTGGTGATATTCGCGTATGTACTGATAAGGACGGTGTTAATCAGTTACCCTTACAAGTTGTTAGTTTTGATACAGTAGGAGAAGCGGCACAGCTATGGTTTAGGTTCTCTACACTTAGTACAGCTGCTAGAAAGGTATGGGTATTCTATGGTAAAGCCGCAGAAACACAGCCGCCAGTAGCTGGCTTATTTGGGCGTAATGCAGTTTGGGCTGATTACACTCATAGGCTGGGTGGTGATGGACAAACAGATGTAACAGGGGCAACGACCACTACACTTGTAGGCGATGTTTCTCAGTCTGGCTCTGTTGCTGGCTTTAATGCTATTAATACAGCAGGGGAGCCAGACAGTTACCTTAGATTTAACGGTACAGACGGTGAAAACTGGACTGGGGACTTTACAGTATCGGCTTGGGTTAATAGTAGATCCACTGCAGTGGCCTTTGCTAATATTATAGGTATAAGGGCAACAAGTGCATGGGAATTTTCTTATAGAATTGAAAGTGATAAGCCTTCGGTTTTAATAGGCACATCAAGTCCAGAAAGTACTTCTGCGATAACTATAGACCAAGACCATCTCCTAACAGCTACGGTAAGTGGGACGTTAATATCTTATTATATTGATGGGGCATTAACAGATACTAAAACCGTTGTTGGTGTTCGCACTAATAGAACAATTTCAATAACTGTAAACGGGTATAATAATGCACCTACAGGCCGTGTATTAATTGGCAGAACAGCCAACGCATGTGGTATAAATGGCTCGGTTAGAACGGCTGACCATATATCAGCAGAATGGGACAACCAAAGTAATCCATCAGCATACTGGACAACAGGAACCCCAGAAAACACATCCACTACAACAACGATAACAGTTATAATGAATCATTTAAAAAATCAAGGTATAGCATAATGGCAATGTTTTTACGACAATCAACAGCAAGTCAAGAGGTAAGCTTGGGCTATTTCCTTGACTCTACAGACGGCAACACAGAAGAAACAGGCTTAACAATTGCCAACACTGACATAAAAATCAGAAAAGGCGGTTTAACGACAATAGCTAATAAAAACTCAGGTGGTGCAACGCATATTTCAAATGGTATTTATTCAGCAGTACTAGATGCAACAGACACAAATACTTTAGGCGATTTGGTTATTTATTGTCACGTAACAGGCGCACTAGCTACTAAACAAGAATATACCGTTTTACCCGCAGCAAGTTACGATGCTTTAATAACAAACGGCCTTAATGATTTATCAGCTGCACAAGTAAATACCGAGTGTGATACAGCACTGACTGATTATGATCCACCAACTAACGCCGAAATGAATGCTAGAACAGTCACAAGCGCAACATACGCAACAGCGGCAAACTTATCGACAGTTAATTCGATAGTGGATTCTATTCTAGTAGACACAGCAGACTTGCAAGCTAACCAGGGCAATTGGTTAACGGCTACAGGGTTTAGCACGTTTAACGCGGCTACCGATGCAGTAGCTAATGTTACATTAGTGGGTACTACCACAACGAACACTGATATGCGCGGAACGGATGGAGCAAACACCACTACACCAACAAATATAAGTGTATCGGATATTCTCACAACGCAAATGACAGAAAGTTATGCAGCGGACGGGATAGCGCCAACACTAGCGCAAGCAATATTCCTAACTATGCAGAATCAACAAGACTTTGCCTTTGCAGGCACTACGCAAACAGTATTTGCTATTGACGGGACAACAACCGCAGCAACATACACTTTCGATAGCATTACGCCAACAAGCAAAACACGGGCTAGTTAATGAGCTTATTCTTTGTAGCGATTAAAGGTTTTGGCAATGGGACAATAGTAGGTTCTACCGCTCTTGTTGCTACAAAGGGATATAGTTTTTCAACAATTATACCTGCAATCGTTCCAGTATCTAAAGGTTCGTTAACATTTGGCATGCTAGGCAACGGTATATTGTCAGCAGGCTCAACAGATAACGGCAACACTTCAAAAGGTAGTTTATAATGGGTAGTCTAAATAAAACGAAGTAGGACAACCAATAAGAATTAATTTTGGTGTAGATATTAGCCTGGCAACGCCCACTTTAATTCTACAGCCAGAAGTAGGCGCAACTAAAGAAATTACAACAGGTGTTTCAATTCCTTCTGTAAACGTAACGGTAGGCGATGAAATACTTTTAGCCGATGAGTATTTAGAGTACTACACTAAAGATGGTGATTTGGATTATGTTGGCAGGTGGAGAAACAAAGCAAAACTAACTTTTTCCGCAACAGATATAAGGCAAAGTGATTTTGTTAAGTTTAGAGTGTTAGCATAATGCCTGCGCCTAAAGGTAATCGTTTTTTGGGAGGCTAGAGCCACTAGCGGTAGAGGTAAGATATTCGAAACACCAGAAATACTTTGGGAAGCATGTGTTGAATATTTTGAATGGGTAGACGATAACCCACTAAAGGAGGAAAGGTTAGTTTCTTATCAGGGGGAGACTAAAGTGGAAAGCTTAAATAAAATGCGAGCAATGACTAAAGATGGTCTTTGTTTGTTTCTTGATATTGGTATGAACACATGGCAAGAGTACGTAAAGCGCGAAGATTTTACTAATATCACACGTAAGGTAGAAAACGTGATCAGGTCACAAAAATTCGCAGGCGCAGCAGCAGACCTGTTCAATGCTAATATTATTGCAAGGGATTTAGGGCTAACAGACAAGCGCGAATTATCAGGCGATTCAGAAAACCCACTTACATTATTAATCAATGAAATATCAGGTAACACGCTAGGCGCGTCAAGTGAAGATTGATATTGAATTACTTAAAGAACAATTATCTGATCCGTGGTGGCGCTTAACAAGTGGTCAATTGTATAAAATAATGATAAAAGGCGATGACGATGAAGAATCTTTAATTGTTCCTTTTATTCCTAACCACTCCCAAATAAACTTACTTAAAAACCTACACACTAGAAACAGTCTTTTAAAAGCGAGGCAATTAGGCTTTACTACAGTCATAGCACTTTACTTTTTAGATTGCTGTTTGTTCAAGGCAAATGTAAGGGCGGCAATAATCGCACAAGCAGAAGATGTAGCAAAAACTATATTTAGAGATAAAGTTAATTTTGCTTATAATAATCTACCCACTCAATTGCGACTAGCAATGCCATTAGGTCGAGATAGTGCAAGCGAATTACTATTTAAACATAACAATAGTTCAATTAGGGTTGCGACATCGGCAAGGTCAGGAACATTGCAATATTTGCACATATCAGAATTTGGCAAAATTTGCGCTAAATTTCCAGAGCGAGCAGAGGAGGTTATAACTGGATCAATTCCAGCCGTCCCGACAAATGGTATAGTAATCATAGAATCAACAGCAGAAGGTCAAGACGGGCATTTTTATAAAATATCCAAAAGAGCAGAAGCTCTTATGCAATCAGGTAAGAAATTGAACCCTAAAGACTTTAAATTCCATTTTTATCCTTGGTGGGTAGAGCCAAAATATAAAACTCATTATGAAGTATTGGTTACTAATAAAGATAACGAGTACTTTGATAAAATAGAGGCCGAAGCCGATTGCATTATTACCAAAGAGCAGCGGGCATGGTGGATAATGACCCGCGACAGTGAATTCAGCGGCGAAGAAGAAAAGATGTGGCAAGAGTACCCAAGCACACCTAAAGAGGCATTTCAAAAGTCTAAAGAGGGGTGTTATTACACGGTACAAATGACTAAGGCGCGGAAAGAGGGTAGGATAACAAGCGTTAAGTATAGAGAAGGTTACCCTGTAAACACGTTTTGGGATATTGGTAATAGTGATGGTACTGGTATTTGGTTGCATCAACAGGTCGGGCAGTATGATAATTTTATTGGCTATATCGAAGGGTGGGGAGAGCATTACAAGCATTATGTTAGCGAGCTAAACAAGCTAGATTGTGTTTGGGGCACTCATTATTTGCCGCATGATGGCAACCATGAGAGACAAGGCCAAATTGAGAACTTGTCACCAGCTGATATGCTTAAAAATTTAGGTCTAAAAAATATCGAGATTGTGCCCGTGACTAGCGAATTAACGCATGGCATACAGGCAACAAGAGATTCATTTAGTACATGTTGGTTTGATGAAGTAAAATGCAAAGAAGGAATAACCCATTTGGACAGTTACCGCAAAAAATGGAATAATACAACAGGCAATTTTACAGATTCACCAGTAAAAGATATACACACAGAGGGCGCAGATTCGTTTAGGCAATTTGGTCAAATGATGGCAAGCGGACTATTAAACCAGGTAGCACCCAAAGCAATAAATTTCAATTCAGAATGGTAAACAATAATGACTAGCGAACAAGAAAAATTACATGCACTAGCTCTAAAGAGATTCGCTAGGGTAGAACAAAAAGAACGTTCACAACGTAAACTTGCGGTTGAGGATATTAAGTTTGCACAAACCGAAGATGGTCAATGGTCAGAAGATGCGATAGAAAAACGCAAAGGCCGTCCAAGATTTACTATAAATCGAGTGGCTGGAGCAGTTGACCAGCTAATAGGCGACCAGAGACAGAATAGAACAAATATAAAAATTAGACCTGTTTCAGGTGGCGCAAGTGAATATGTAGCTAAAACATTAACTGGCTTAATACGAAACATTGAAGAAGACAGTAAAGCGGGTAATGCTTACGATACTGCATTCGATGAAGTTGTTAACGGTGGTTTTGGTGGTTGGCGTGTAGTTACCGCATACAATGACGATGATTTTAATCAAAGTATTAAAATTAAACCAATCAACACAGCAACGACTTCTTTGTTTTTTGACGATGCTGCAACCGAGTATGATAAGCGTGATGCTAATTTTGCCTTTTTTATTGTCGATATGCCTAAGTCAGAGCATGAAGAAAGATACCCAGATTCACCTAGCGCGGATTGGTCACAAGAGCAGTACAATAATTCTACCTGTTCAGATTGGTTTAGCGAAGAAGTGGTGAGGGTTGCTGAATATTGGATTAAAACACCAATCACTAAAAACCTTGCTTTACTGTCTGATGGTCGAGTGATTGATAGCGATGAAGAAAAAAGTGTATTAGATGAATTATCCGAGCAAGGTATAACCGTCAAGAAAACGCGCGCAGTAAAAAGCCACCAGGTCGAAATGATTTTAATGGATGGCAGCGGTGTACTTGAGAAACCCAAAGCTTGGGCTGGTAAATTTATACCACTTATTCCAATGTACGGTAGACAATCACATGTTGAAGGGCAGACATTCACACGCGGAATAGTTAGATTCTCGAAAGATGCTAATCGTATTTACAATTATGAAACCAGTTCTGTAGTCGAAACAAGCGCATTAACACCCAAAGACCCGATTTGGTACTCACCCTCACAAGCTCAAGGGCATGAGTCAGCATACAAAAACTTTGCTACACAAAATAGCCCGTTCATGCCTTACAATCCAGACAGTAAAACAGGAGGCGCACCACCAAGTAGAGGCGGCGCACCCGCAGTACAAAGCGCAAGCTTGCAAATACTTCAGCAAGCAAGCATGGATTTGTATCACGTAACAGGAATGCAACCGCCATCAATAGGTGTTAATCCAGAGTTAAAAAGCGGTAGGGCAATAATCGCGCAAGAAAAGCAAGGTGATAGAGGTTCGTTTATATTTAGCGACAACCTAACTAAGTCCATCGACTATTGCGGTGAAATACTTGTTGATTTAATACCTAGAATTTACGACACAGCGCAACAAGTTAGAATTATGCAACAAGACGGTGAAACAGAAAACGTTGAAATAAACACTGTAAACCAAGAGGTAATAGACGAACAAACTGGCAAGCCTGTATTGGTAAATGATTTATCTATAGGTCGCTATGATGTAGTAACCGAAACAGGCGCAGCATTTGCAACACAACGCCAAGAATCAGCACAGCAAATACTTGAATTGATTGCAACGTCACCACAATTTGAAGCGTTAGCAATGGATTTAGTAGCTAAAGACTTGCCAATACTTGAGACTAAAGAACTAACGAAACGCGTTAGAAAGGTGATGATACAAAACGGTACAATTGAGCCAACAGAGCAAGAGATTAAAGATTATGGACTTGACCAACAACAAGCACCAGACCCACAACAAGAGGCTATTACGACTAATATAGCCATGCAGACTGAAAAGTTAATGGCAGAGATTGAAGAAAAAGACGCCAAAACAATCGAAACTAAAGCGAAGTCGCACGGTGCGTTAGTGGACGCTTACAACCAATTAATTGAAACTTACACTAAGCAATTAGCACTAGGCATTCCATTAACTGAATATGATAGACAAATGGTAATTAAGCAAAAAGACATTATTGCAGAAAGCCAGCAGTTAATTGACGAGGGCGCAAACAGTGAACAAACAGCAAGCATTATTCAAGACGCTGTTGCTACCGAAGAAAATGCAGAGCGCGAAAATTTAAAGCAAGTTTTAACCGTTCAGCAACCGTCTGTTAGTTAATTTGTCAAACTGACCAATATTTAGTAATATATACACATGGCTAACCCATTGCCATCAAATGGGGCTAAGATGTTAATCAACCGTAAAGGTGTTTTGTGAAAGTGAAAGATAAAGAACAAGCTGCACCAGTGAGTGATTTGGACGATTTTGTTAATGAGGTACTTGATCAAACCGAAGAACAAGAAAGCAAAGAACCCGCGCAAGTAGATTCAGCCACTACACAAGAAGTAGATACGCCAGAGCCAGAAACGACCGAAGTTGAAAAACCACCTGTTGATGGATTTCAAAAGCGTATCGACAAAGTAACAGCCGATAAGTATAAAGAAAAAAATCGTGCTGATGAATTGCAAAAGCGAATAGATGCACTAGAGGCCGCTAATTCAGAAAATGAATTGAAAAAGCCGAAACTAGACGACCCAGACATTGACTATGACGATGACGCCTTTGATAAGGCAACATATGATTACAATGTCGCACAAGGGGTTAAGCAAGCTTTAGCAGAACAGCAACGCGAATTGACAGCCAAGCAACAAAAAGATGCAGCGCAAAAGGTCAGTGATGATTTTAGCGCGCAGGTAAAAGGACTAGGCAAAGCAGACTTTAACGAGCGAGCGAATGCCATACCTAACTTACCCGAAGGAGTAGCATCGGCCTTGATGGGTTATGACAAGGGCGCAGAAATGATTTATCATTTAGGTAGCCCAGAGAATGCAGAAAAAGCCGCAGAGCTTGCAAGCATGACACCAGCAATGGCACTTATGGAGATTGGCAAACTTTCTATTAAACTTACGGCTAAACCCGAAATTAAAACTAGTGCAGCACCAGAGCCGATAGAAACCCTACGAAGTGGGGCGGCCTTAAAGTCAGACATAGGCGATACAATGTCAATGAGTGATTGGATGGCTAAATACGGTTAACTGGTCTAAGGAATAAATAAAATGGCTAATAACTTTAAAAATACACAGCTAGTAACTCGATTACTGCTAAAAGAGTTTTCAAACGCTCTGCAAATGGGGGCGAAAGTTGATCGCCAATTAGATGGACAATTTCGCAAGGTAGGCGCTTCAATTGACGTGCGTAGACCTGTAATGTTTGCCGCTAGTGATGGCGCAGTTATTTCAGCTACTCCAGACATCGAAGAACGTGCAGCTACAATGACGCTTGATAAGCGTAAAAAAGTAAACTTTGCTGTTACTTCGCAAGATTTAACATTAAGTGTCGAAGATTTTACACAACGTTTTGTACAGCCTGCTGCTGCTGAATTGGCTCAAGCGGTTGAAAGTGAAATCGCTCAAGTCTACAAAAAAATAGGTAATTTTGTAGGTACTCCAGGCACAGCACCATCGACCTTTTTAGAAGTTGGCGCAGCGGCTAAAGTACTTACTAAGCTTGGTACACCTATGAACATTCGCTGGTGTGCATTCTATGACGAAGATGCTTCATTAGCATTGGCAGACGGCCTTAAATCTGTTTTCCCTACTGAGATTGCTAAGAAAGCGATTGAAGAAGCGGCTATTGGTCGTTACAGCAAATTCATGTTGTATGAAAACCAATCTTTAGCACTTCATACCGTTGGTGTTGCTACTGGTACTCCATTAGTTAATGGCGCTACTCAGGAAACAACTTACGCGGCAAGCGGTGACACATGGACACAAACTATTGTTACTGATGGATGGACTAACAGCACAACTGATATTTTATTGGCAGGTGATGTCATTACTATTGCAGGTTGTAACTCTGTTAACCGCAAAACACGTCAAGATACTGGCGACTTGCAAACATTCGTTGTAACAGCAGACGCAAACAGTGGTGCAAGTACTGGCCCAGCAACCTTAACCATATCGCCACCTATTATAATTAGTGGGCCATATCAAACGGTTGCTGCTTCACCCGCTAACAACGCGGCTATTACTGTAAAGACGGGCGCAAGTGGCTCAAGCCATAAGCAAAACTTAGCATTCCATCAAAACGCGATCACTTTGGCTATGGCGCCTCTTGATTTGCCAGAAGATGGAGCAACAGCAAGCCGAGAATCATTCGGTAATATTTCAATTCGTGCGGTTCGTCAATATGACTTTACTAACGATGCGACTATGTACCGCTTTGATATTTTGTTTGGTGTAGATGCACTTAACCCAGATTTTGCGGTTAGAACAACTTCTTAGTCTAGTTTAAGCAATAGTGTATATAGAAAGGCTACTTTAAACGGTAGCCTTTTTTGTTTATGATAGAAAAGTGTTATACTTAATCGACTTCAAGAGGGATTGAAAATGCCTAAAATATACCGTACGTGGATATACCACAAAACCGAAGACCCTAAAATCGTACCGCAAAGTGAATTTGAAGCGTACAAAACTAAGGGATGGTCAGACACACCAGCGACATTCGCAAAGATTAAAGACTTTGGTATTGATGAAACTGACGCAAGCGCTGTTCAGGTATTAGGCGAGGCGATGGAAGGAGTCAAGGGTAGATTAAACGGTGAGTTGAATATCAATATTGCAACCAAGCAGGAATTAGAAGATTATGCTCTAAAGCATTTTAATGTTGATATTGACCGTAGAAAAAAATTAATAGACATACGTAAACAGGTTAGAGAATTAATAGGTAACAGCTAATGACTACTTTACGCGAAATTGTACAAGATGCTTTTGAAGAAATAGGCGTTAAGACCGCCGAAGTTACTTTAACTAACGATGAATTACAGTCAGGCATTAGACGATTTAATGACATGATGACAGCATGGGCTGATATTGGCATTACACCTGCATTTAATGAAGTATTAAACGGTGATGATACCGTACAGCTAGATAGAGGTGCAATAGGCGCTGCTAAATACAATCTAGCTATCAGGTTAGCACCATCTTATCAAAAGGTTGTTAGCCCTGCATTGGCGGCCTTAGCAAGTGGCACAATGGACACCT
>FUWD013407718.1_pt1 | contig 10679 bp, 17 predicted proteins | sample 1063281 | NCBI WGS metagenome assembly FUWD01 (sample SAMEA79048168, study PRJEB19326) | metagenome | biome: marine
GGCAGTCTATGCCCGTATCGAAAAGGCTGGACTAGGTGGACTAACTGAGCGTGACCTGTCGCGCAGCGTCTCAGCCTTCGCTAATATGGACAGACGCAAACGTGCAGACGTTCTGGACGCACTACAGACAGACCGGGGCATTGAGTGCCGCGACCAAAACCAAGGGGCCAGAGGGCGTCCACGCTTCGCATACTTCGCCCCACCAATTAATTGAGAAAGGACTCAAAGATGAATAACATGATCCACCAAATGAAACTGACAGCAAAAGCAGAAAATGCCCGTGCAAGAAAAACTTGGGGTACAATAGGAGGAGCCGATTACTTCGGAAAGTATGGCCGCAATGTTGTCCTCCCACCCAAGGCCGAAAAGATCGAAGCTCTGCTGGGTGAGGGCAAGACCCGCAGAGACATCTCTAACATCCTAAAAATAACCTACCAAGGCGTCTCAGATTACATCGCCAGATACAATTTAGTCGGAGAGAAAAAATGACAAAATATACAAGATCAGAGATCCTCGACACCGCAAAGCAGTACGTCACAAAAGATCGCGCAGCGCAGCACGGTGACATGGAATCCAACCTGACTATGATTGCAAAACTCTGGTCAGTTTTCTTGGAAACGCCAATTCGAACCGCATCAAGTTGGGGTCATGATGACCCTCCTGAAAATTGCTAGGATCAAGTCAACTCCCGAAAATGCAGATCATTGGCAGGATGGCTGTGGGTATCTCAGTTGTGGGGCAGAACTTATTGCCGAAAAACCAGAGGCAAAAGTCGAGACAATTAAATTTCAAGGCGGCAATACATAACACTTTACCCACCCAATAAGGTGTGATTTAAGTTCCCAGTGGGTGGTTTAACTTAATAAAAATACGCTTAGCCACGGGAAAATGGCGGTTGTTTTGATTGGTTACGTTGCTACCAGACTGCGCCAAACGACATGCATATCAACGGCCACCCACACGATGACCCCGCCCCTCAAAAGGTGGGGTTTTTATTTATGGCATGTTTATTGGCAGTATTTATGACATGCCTAAAATCACTGTTTCCTTCAACAATACCAACACGTTAAGTATTTATGGCATTTATGGCATTTATGGCATGTACTCTAATACTATTTTACACCCCCCCCTAGTACCCCCCTGTGTGTAGTAGAAGGGGGGGGTATGACAGTATGACATATATATAATAATAATAATAATAATATAATATATACTATATAAATAAAGAGTATCAGTTGAATGAATTATGGCAGATTTGGTCTATGCCATAAATATGACGTTAATGCCATTAATCAATTTACAGTTTATATCTGTGCAAGGCCGTGATACCAGCAATTCAACATCACTCAGAAAGGAATACAAAATGACCAGCACCGTCTATATCGTGTCACGACCAAGAGAGAATAAGTTCGGGTGGACACCAGACCTCACAGACGCAGCAAGATACGGTAAACTCAAGATCGTCTTCGAGCCTGAAGACAAGCCGCAGTTCAATCCAGCCAAAGCTATCACAACAGCTCGAAAGGCTATGGAGGGCTTCAGCCCAGATGACTTCCTACTCTGGCCCGGTGGTGGAGATCCCATAGCCGTCATGGTCGCCTGCATAATTGCCTCAGAAGAAAGCGAAGAAGTGAACGTCCTACGTTGGGAGCGGAACTTCGATGAAGGCGAGCGAGACAGGCGCAAGGGATGGTATCTCCCAGTCAAGCTAAACATGGCCTAAATCTTTTTTATCTAATGCACTTGCACTACACTACTTAGTGTACTAGATAGTGTAGTATAGTTATTTAGAAAGGAATACCCAATGTTAAAACCTAACGATAAAGTAATTATCACAAACAAACATTGCCAATTTTTTGGGAAAGAAGCGACAGTGGTTTCTGTTGGTGGTTTTTTTACACACCCAGATATATTCAAAGCTAAATTAAGTGACAGCAATATTTATATGTCACTTATGCCAGAAGAAGTGGAGGCAGCATGACCCTAGCCGTAACCCACTGCCCAAACTGCAAGGGCCGCGTTAAGCTGCAAGCCAAAGACTCAAGGCCGCACGAAGCATATGGCTTCCCAACAGTAAAGCGCAGGCGCGCCTGCCTAAAGTGCAACTTTAGAATAACAACAATCGAATTGCCCATCGAAATAGGCAATCAAGTATTCGAGGAGGAATAAACCATGATGGTCGTTAATAACAGAAGTGCCAAACTTAATCAGTACGCACTGGAACTTAGGCGGTCAGGCAAACTTCTCCGCGAAATAGGCGAAGAGCTAGGCGTAGGTAGGGAAAGAGCAAGGGCTAGAATTGCAATGGGGGCAAGGTTTGAAAAAGTATTTGAGCTTGGAAAAAACGCCACAACAATGGGCGACCTGTTTATTTCAGCACGGCTCAAAAATGTTATCAAAAATATCCCCGCCAACCACATGACCTTTGATGAGTTCTTGGAAAATGTCAGCCAACAAAAAATGATGGACACACCAAATGCTGGCAAAATGTGCGTCAAAGAATTGGTCAATGCCCTTCGGGAAAAAGAAGTTTCGGAAGAAAAAATAAGCGCGTGGCTTAACGTGAAAATTAAAATCAATAAAAATAAAGGATGGTATCTCCCAGTCATATCAAAACCCCCAGAGGAAATATACAAAACCTGTCAGAGATATATCATAGACGAAGGCAGGATGTTTATGGGTGAGCTATGCAACGAGCCGCTACCGCAACAGCAGAAAAAATACTGCACTAAGCATAAAGGAAATCAATCATGATTATTAAGTCTTGGAAGTTCAAGGGCTTCACATCAGAAATCCCAGACTGGGTAAAATTAGAATCAAGCAAGAGACTGGGAAATCCAGACCTCTGGGTCCACACCCAACGTGGCGAGGAGCCAGCAAAGAAAGGCCAGTGGATCTCAGTCAGCCTGCGTGGTCACGTCGATATACACGACGAAAAGCCAGAAGGATGGGCAAAAGAAATGATGGCAGGCACAGCATTCGTAGTTCTAATAGCCGCAGTTCTTGTCATATTACTAGCAATGTGAGGAGATAGTTGTGTTCTTTAAAAGTAAAAAAGAAAAACCTATATTTTTGGATTGCTACACATCAAGCCACTTCGCTTACAATAATGCAAAAATAGATTACTCACATAAATACATCCCAGAATGGTGGAAAAATGAAAGCAAATTTAATAAAAAAAACGATGCAACAATAAAATATTGTAAAGGGTTTATTGATTATTATGCCAAGGGAATCGTAATTCCGCTGTGGGGGGAAGTTGAAATAAATGTAAACCCAATCAACTTTGGAAATAATTTTTATGGTTGGACTGCATCTAATGAAGACTTTGACCTACACTCAGGGTCACATGAACAAGAACAGTGGAGCGGGTTTGCTCAAAAGAATAGACAAAATATAAAATTCTTATCTCCTTGGGCAATCAAAACCAGAGAATTAATTTACTTTACATTTACCCAGCCAACTTGGAGCCAATCAGATACATTGAACGGCCTAACCTTACTGCCGGGAGTAATGCAATTTAAAACTCAAACCGCGACACATATGAACTATATGGTGGAGCAAAATGAAAAAGTGCAAAATTTTAATATTCAACCGCTAACGCCAATGGCTATCTTGCACCCCATGACTGATCGTAAAATAGAAATTCGACATCATTTGGTAGATAAAGATAAATTCAAAGCCATAAGAAGCTCTGGAGCTGGCATGAACTTTGTAAAAAATATTTTTGATGGTTCCCGTGATTTTTATGTTAAAAGAGAAAGGTTCTGGAAAAAAGCTGATGAAATAAATAAATGCCCATTCCAATAATGCTCGCAATGTGATAGCCAAAACACACTGCTCGATTGGGTCATGCCTGTGACCTCATCATTAAACTAGACCCACCCGGCTAGGTTTCGCACTGCAACGGTGGGTCTTTCTTTTTTTAAAGATCTGATCTACATTCCCAAAATACAGCTAACCACTGAAAAGAAAGGTCAAGGAATGGCAAAAGCCAAAAAATCCAGTCGGTAGACCAAAGTTTGATATTACCGACGAAGTCTTAGAGAAGACTGAAAGCCTTATGGCAAAGGGTCTAACCAAAGAACAATGCGCTGGAATGCTGGGTATTCACACGTCAACTTTCATGCTTCATCAGTCAGAAAATTCAGAATTTTCAGAAGCTATAAAAAGAGGGCAGGCCCGTGGCATAGATGCTGTAACCAATGCTCTGTTCGAGAATGCCACCGTAGAACGAGACAACACAGCCATCATCTTCTTCCTGAAGAACCGCGCAGGCTGGGTGGATAAGACAGAAACAAAAATTCACGAGGAAAAAACCATAACCCTCGACCTCACAAGGATCGGTACTCATGAACTCGCAGCAATTGAACGCGCTTTTGAGCAATCTTACGCTGGAGGAAGTCAGGGCGGAAAAGTACCGGAGATCATTGAGGGAGTTTACGAAAGCAGCATGGCCGACGATTGAACCGGGCGTTGAGTTCAAAAACAACTGGCACATCGATGCAATCAGCGATCACCTCCAAGCCGTAGTTAATGGCGATATCAAGCGCCTGATCATTAACGTGCCGCCCCGGCACATGAAGTCGCTGTCAGTGGCCGTTGTGCTGCCTGCATGGACGTGGGCCACGCAACCGTCAAAGAAGTTCCTCTACGCATCCTACGCAAGCTCCCTGTCGATCAGAGACAGCACCAAGTGCCGAAGGCTGATCGATAGCCCGTGGTACAGAACTCATTTCGGTGACAAGTTTAAGCTGACCGACGATCAAAACCAAAAGCAAAGGTTTGAAAACGATGCAACAGGCTACCGCATTGCCACATCAGTTGGTGGCGCTCTAACCGGGGATGGTGGCGACATCATCTGTATCGATGATCCGCACAATAGCGTCGAAGCCGACAGCGCCAAAGTGCGTGAAGGCGTCCTAGATTGGTGGGATCAGGCCATGCAGACACGCCTTAACGATCCCAAGACAGGCGCATTCGTCATAATCATGCAGCGCCTGCACGAACAAGACCTGACGGGCCACGTCCTAGCAAACCAGCTTGGCGATGAGTGGGATCACTTATGTATCCCAGCGCGATACGAAATTGGCTCACCAAATCCAATAAGGTCAAGCCTTGGCTTCACAGATCCACGCACCAAGGAGGGTGAGCTTCTCTGGCCCGAAAGGATCGATGAACACACCCTGACAACCCTAGAGCGTTCTCTTGGCTCCTACGCAGCCGCTGGGCAGCTACAGCAGCGACCAAGCCCCAAGGGCGGCGGTATCCTCAAATCTAGCTGGTGGGTTCCTTGGGAAAGCGAGGACATGCCCAACAATATCGAATACGTCCTGCAATCATGGGACACAGCCTTCGAGGCAAAGGAAAGCTCCAGCTTTAGCGCCAGAACCACTTGGGGCGTGTTTCGCCATCAGGGCGTCATGTGCGCCATCGTGCTGGAGGCGTGGTACGACAAGGTCAGCTATCCAGACCTCCGCAGGATCGCACAGGAATCATACGATCTCTGGGAGCCAGACGCAGTTCTGATTGAGAAGAAGGCGTCAGGCCAGTCTCTCTTGCAGGATCTCCGCATGGCTGGCGTCCCCGTATTGGCATATTCTCCTGACCGTGATAAGGAAGCTCGCGCCCACGCTTCGAGCGCGATGTTGGAAGATGGAAGAATTTTCTACCCAAGCAGCCGCAAATGGGCTAAAGATTTAATAGACATATGTGCTGCCTTCCCAGCGCATCCGAATGATGACGTAGTGGACACATGCACCCAAGCGTGGTTAAGATTGCGAAAAGGTTGGTTCGTTGGGCATAGCGAAGACCCAGAAGAAGACGAACCAGTAGAAAAACAAAGGATGACCCTTTATGGCTGAACTAGAAAATATTATCCCGTTTGCCGAAGGCGCTCCAGCCGACGAACTCATGATCGAAGAACTTGCCGATGGCGATGTCCTGATCGGAGATCCAGAGCTGGACTACATGGATGAGCTGGATGACGCAGAGTTCGACCAAAACCTAGCCGAAGTTATCGACGAAAAAGAGCTTGCCCGAAAAGCGCAAGAGCTTGTGACGTTCTACGAGAATGACCGCGCAGCCCGTGCTGAGTGGGAGGAACGCTACAAGGAAGGGCTAAAGACCCTAGACCCCGATGGCGGCATGGCTGACGGCGAAGATGAACGTGCGACACGCGGACTGTCAATCGTGGTACACCCGCTGATCGCTGAAGCCGCAACCCAGTTTAACGCCAGAGCCATAGCAGAGCTGTACCCGTCAGGTGGCCCGGTCAAGTCGGTCATCATTGGTACGCCAGACGAAAAGCTAGAAGAGCAAGCTCGCCGCGTCCGCGAATACATGAACTACCAGATCACGCAGGAAATGCCCGAATACTTCCCTGATCTGGATCAGATGCTATTCCACCTTCCGCTGATCGGTCACACGTTCAAGAAAGTATGGTGGGACGCCAACCTAGATCGCCAGTGCAGCCAGTTTGTTAAGGCTGAAGACTTTGTCGTGGCCCCAGAGAGCAAAGACCTCTACACGTCACCCCGCTACACCCACGTCATTCGTATGCCGAAGAATGACTTCAATCGCTACGTTAAAAACGGATACTACCTGCCGACCAAGTACGGTGGCGGCGATGGCCTAGATCCGTCAGGCGATGTGATCGGTGAGATTGAAGGCGTTGACCAGTCCGATGACAGCCAAGACGATGTGATGACATTGCTTGAGATGCACGTCTATGACCTGTTTGACGGCATTGACGGCGAGGAAATGGATGACGGTGATGTCGATGACAACGCAGTGGCCATCCCATATGTGATCACAATTGACTATGAAAACCAGAACGTGGTGGCCATCCGCCGCAACTGGAAGCAAGAAGACGAAGATGAAGAAACGCCGCGATTGGTTTGTGAGCTATAAGTTCCTGCCCGGTCTAGGCTTCTATGGCTTCGGTCTGTACCACATGATCGGCGGCTTGGGCAAAGCAGCGACAGGATCTCTTCGCGCCCTCCTCGACAGTGCCGCATTCGCAAACATGCAGGGTGGCTTTAAGCTGCGTGGCCGTGTTCAGGGCGGCGACATGCAAATCAGCCCCGGCGAGTTTATTGATCTCGACAGCACAGTTGATGACGTGAACAAGGCAATCATGCCGCTGCCATTCAAGGAGCCATCAAGCTCCCTGTTCAACCTGCTTGGCTTTATGGTCGAGGCGGGTCAGCGGTTTGCCAGCACGGCAGATCTCAATATCGGTGACGCAAATCCAAACGCCCCAGTCGGCACGACTGTCGCCCTGATCGAACAGGGATCGAAGGCGTTTAGCGCAATCCACAAGCGCCTGCACTACGCGCAGGGTCAAGAGTTCAAACTTCTTGCGGGACTGAACGCTGAGAATCTCCCCGATGAGTTCAGCTTCTCGCAGGCTGGAGCTGCGGAGATTATCTATCGTTCCGACTTTGATGACCGGATTGACATTGTTCCAGTGTCTGATCCTAACATCTTCTCGACAGCCCAGCGCATCGCGCAGGCTCAAGCTGTCTTGGAAATGGCGCGATCAGCTCCGCAGCTTCATGACCTATACCAAGCGTATAAGCGTATGTATGAGGCGATCCGAATACCCAACATCGATGAGATCCTAAAGAAGCCTGAAGAGGCGGTTCAGATGGATGTAATCGATGAGAACATGAGCGTTCTCTATGGCAAGCCAATCCGCGCTTTCCCAGAGCAAGATCATGAGGCGCACATTGCGGTTCACATTCAGTTCCTGCAAGATCCGTCCTTGGCTGGCAATCCCGGCGCGAAGGCAATGCAGCCTGTGTTGATCGCTCACATCGCAGAGCATATCGCGCTTTTGTACCGTCAGCGCATGGAGGCAAGCATCCAGATGGAGATGCCGCCAATGCCAAACTTCAAAGACCCAGACTTCAGGTTTGGTGAGGTTGACCCACAGATGGATCTTCTGATTAGCCAACGCGCAGCTCAAGTTGTGGCGGCAGCTCCTCAGATGAAGCAAATCCAAGCACTGGTAGGCATGGGCGGACAGGGTGGCCAACAGCAGGGCAATCCGCTGCAATATGCACAGCAGCTCGCGCAGCTTGAGACGGAGGCTCTGAAGGCCCGTACAACGGCCCAGATCGAAGCAGATCAGGCCAAGGCAAGGTCTGGCATTGAGATCAAGCAGGCTGAAGCGCGTCAGGACATGGAGATCGACGCAGCCAAGGCGCAGCAAGACATGCAGGCGAAGATCATGAGGCTGGAGGCTGACTTGCAGCTAGAGCGTGAGAAGAATGCAGCTAAGATCCAGATGGAGATGATGAAGAATGTACCCCCCACAATATAATTTGCCTCCAGTCGATCCCTCTGCCTTTGGCGGTTTGCCACAAGAGGGTGGACCGCCACATCCGCAGGGTGGGCCGCAGGGTCAGCCCCCAATGGATATGAACAAGTACCTGATCGACAAGGTTATGGAGATCAAGCGGCGCATGGGTGGGGGTGAACCCGGTGCGCTGGGCGCAATTACAGAGGCCATGATGCAGCAATCGCAACCACAGCAGCCTCAACCGCAGCAACAGCAAGTGGAGATGGTATAATGGGTGGATTTTGTGGTGGTGGGTCTGGTGGTGTTGGTTCAGCTAATACACCAAGCGGTAGCGATAAAAACCCACCAACTAATAGCTTAAAGGAAAGCCTTGCCAACTTTTTTACCCCCGACGACAACATGGAATACCGTGGTGGTAAACTTGTAAATGTTGATAGTTCAGGGGCTTCTACTGGCGCTGCTGAAACTGGCGCAAAGACTTGGTACGGGACAGTGGGTCAGGCTAATGACCCAAGCAACGATAACCCCAATAGAGACATCAGTGGTAACCGTCCTTCTAGTGTACAACCTAGAACTTTCACCCAAGAAGATTTGGGCGCGTTGACAACAGTAAACTCTGGCAGAGAAGATTTGGCCAATATTTTTACACCTTTTGATGGTGCTAAATACGTTGGCGGAAACTTAGTCGAAGAGGCGACTGGGCAATCCCTAACGGGCGGTGGCTTCATTACCAATAAATCTGGAGCTAAAGATTACATCTACGGCGTCTCTGATGACTTCAGCAACAACGCCCCACCAAAGCAAGGCAAAATGTCAAACCAAGATTATGCCGTTGCGCTGCAAAAGTTTAAGATACGCCAGTCGCAGCTTGAGAATATCCCACCAAGCGACCCAGCTTACTTTAGCTCTTTCTTACCGGGGCTGACCATCCCACTTGTCGGCGGTTACCTTGGCGAAAAGATGCTTGAAGGCGGCATTAATGACAGACGCGCAATGATGGATCAGCACCAAGCTGCCCTAAATGCTGGGGCAAAAGCAGATATGAAAGACGGTGTTTACAGGGGATATTTTGGTGATGACGGATTTGTCCCTTATGTAGAGAACAAAAAGCAAGACCCCATGACAGACGCCAGCATTGGCGCGTTGAATATGGGCAATGATGGCAATCAACAACCTACCGCAGCTTGGCCTCCTGAGACTGGCATGGGCGGCGGGACGGTTGTTCCAATTTCTGATTTAAATCAACCAGAACGGATGACAAGCTATGAACCAATCCCAATGGACCCAGACACAATAGTTTATGCAAGCCCGTTGTATGAGAAGTTTCAATCTGAGGTTCTGCCGGGCATACAACAACAAATGCCCAACATGACCCAAGAAGACATTGATGAAGCGTTTCGGATATACAGAGACAGACAAAACTCAGTGGTAGCAAATTAGTTGAAAACATCGTAAGCATAGAAAAAACATAGGAGGCCGTAATGCCTAATATCACAGAAAACCCAGACTACCGATTGGTCATGACATTTCTTCAAAACATTCGCCCCGGTGATATGGATCAGGAGTCATCAGAGCAATTGATGATGATTGGCCAACGCATTCAAGCTGGCGGCGCACTTACTGACCGTGAGCGCGAGATGTTTGAGGCGGTTGTTGGCAACATGCCTAGCTACGCTCCAGCTAATAATTTTGGCTCAATGTCAGAAGGCGAAGCTAGATTGCCAATGGATCAAGTTTCAATGGGCGGCATGTCCGAAGGCGAGATGAACTTGCCAATGCAAAATCAGATGCCCAGCCAAGACGGCGAAACATATGGCCCATCAAGCGGCGTGACCGTTGCCCCGTCCAACGTCATGAGCATGGATGATGCAATTGCCGCAGGTCTTGTTAACCCAACGCGCCCACAGGCACGTCCAGCTCCAATGCGCCCACAAGCGCGTCCAATGCGATAGGAGGCCATCATGGCTGAAGTTAACGTAGAAAACATGGAAGACAACGCCAAGATGTTTGAGCATAAAATGGGCTTTGCCCATGATGCTGACGGCTTGGATATGAGCGACGAACAGTTGGTCAACTTCCTCCTGATGTGCCAGCACGGCATGGGCGATGACGATGAAGAGTACGAAGAAGAGTACGATGACGAAGAAATGATGGAGATGCCAGATGGCAATGATGTCAAGGTCAAAGTCATGAAGCTCGACGGCGGCAACGTCCATGAGATGATGAATAAACTTCTGGGGGGCTGATATGCCTGTGATGAAGGTCAAGGGCGGCTATCGCTGGGGAAGCAAGGGCAAGGTCTATAAGACCAAAGCCGAAGCAACCAAGCAGGGACAAGCCGCCTATGCGTCTGGGATACGGCAAGAAGAAG
>FUWD012834002.1_pt1 | contig 10674 bp, 7 predicted proteins | sample 1063281 | NCBI WGS metagenome assembly FUWD01 (sample SAMEA79048168, study PRJEB19326) | metagenome | biome: marine
AGTTAATAGAATTGTTCAAGCTAAGTCTACTTTAATAATTTAATTACTTTCCGCAAGAATCCGCCATTTTTATCTAATAATTCTTTCGCTTCCTCTTTCGAACATTTTTTTCAATCATCACTACCGCCGTTTTGACGGATTTATCTGCAGCGTAGAGTGCTTTTTCAGATTCTTTCGGCTCTAGTTCTGTCAATTGGCTAATGATACGTGCCCCTCGATCCACAAGTTTATCATTAACAGCCATGAGGTCCACCATGAGATTGCCGTAAACTTTTCCCAGCCGAACCATGGTGGCAGTAGAAATCATGTTTAGTACCATTTTGGTGGCAGTGCCTGCTTTCATCCGGGTAGATCCTGTAATCACTTCCGGACCTGTATCCACTTTAATTAAGACATCAGAATCTGCGGCTAAATAGGGCTTTGCATTACAAATTAAATAAACTGTTTTTGCGTCGATAGATTGACCATATTCGATGGCCGATTTTACATAAGCAGCTGCACCACTAGTGCTAATACCAATCACCACATCGCCAGCTGATAAGCCAAAATGCTTTAAATCTGTTACAGCCCTATCCGGTTGATCCTCTGCCCCTTCTATAGATTTTCGCAATGCTTCATCCCCGCCTGCGATAATTCCATTGAACCAATCCCGTGGCACCGAATAAGTTGGTGGCATTTCTGAAGCATCCAATACACCCAATCTGCCTGATGTACCGGCACCTACATAATAAATATGATTCCCATTTTGAATTGCTTCTGTGGTCAGTTTTACAGTTTGCGCAATTTCTGGAATAGCAGATCTCACCTTTTCTGCGATGGATTGATCTTCGTGATTAATTATACCTAATATTTCGGATATGGATTTTTGATCAATATTTTGCGATTTCTCATTTTGTTTCTCAGTCGAAAGGCTTTTTCTGTCGATAGTTTTCATGTTTAAAATTACAAAAACGAATGCTTTGGATATTTATTTTAATTTAGATTTGCAAAATATCGTCTAGCTTCGACCATCACTTTAGGCGAAAGCATTACAGATCCTATAATTGTGGGTATGGCCATAATTGCATACATACCATCGATAAAGTTAATCACAACTTCTATCGAAATCATGGCGCCCACCACTATGGTGAACACATAGAAACATCGATAATAAAAAATACTTTTTGTACCAAATAAGTAACCACTGCATTTACTCCCGTAGTATGAATAGCTCATCATCGTAGAAAGACTAAAGGTGAGTACCGCAGTTAATAGTAACCAAAACCCAAATCCACCTAATTCCTTTACAAATGCTGTGGTAGTCAACGTTACGCCATTTAATCCCTCTTGCTCCCAAACACCAGAAGCCAAAATAACAATTGCAGTAATGGTACACACAACTATGGTATCGATAAATGGTTCAATCATGGCCACGAGACCTTCTCGAACCGGTTCTTTGGTCATGGCTGCACCGTGGGCCATATCCGACGTACCCAAACCGGCTTCATTAGAGAATAGAGCCCGGCGGACACCGGCAATAATAACAGATCCTACGGCACCGCCCATCACTGCATCACCAGTAAAAGCATCATGTATAATTAATCCAAATATAGAAGGGATTTCGGCAAGGTGATTAAACACGACTAATAAACCTGCAAACATGTACAGCACAACCATTACAGGGACCATGTAGGTTGCCACTTGTCCAATTCTTTTTATACCGCCAAAAATAACCAGAGATGTTATAAATGCCATGATGAGTCCCTGAATCAGGTTTCCAGTCTCGATAGATTCTATAAACCATCCATTGGGTGTCAGAACCTGATTGCGAATAATATCGGCCAATTGATTGGACTGAAAAATCACCGTACATCCAAATAATCCGGCAATACTAAATAGTATGGATAGGGGTTTAAATTTTTTCCCTAAACCATTTTCTATATAGTACATGGGGCCCCCTTGAATATTTCCTTGATCATCCTTCCCACGAAATAAGATTGATAGGGTACAGGAGAAAAACTTTGTGGACATCCCCACCACGGCACTCACCCACATCCAGAAGAGTGCGCCAGGGCCACCCATTTGGATGGCAATGGCCACACCGCTGATATTCCCCAAGCCAACTGTACTGGCTAAGGCGCTGGATAATGCTTGAAAATGGGTAATTTCTCCCGGATCATTTGGGTCATTATATCGCCCGAAGAGAATATCAACACCATGACGAAAATACTTAAATGGAATAAAACGACTATAAATGGAAAAATATAAACCACCGCCCAAAAGCAAGATCAGTAAGGGTGGTCCCCACATAAAACTTGCAAAGGCACCCATGAAATCATTGATTAAATCCATATTCTTCCTCATTTACTAAAAAAAGTTTCGGATTATACCGAAATTCACTGCTTAATTACTACCGTTAAATCCATGAAAAAGTTAGATTTATATCTCATCCGCCAATTTATTGTCACATTAACCATGACGTTAATGGGGTTTCTTTGTGTTATCATCGTGGTAGATCTTATCGAAAACCTAGATCGGTTTATCGATAATGCTATCCCCATGGAAATCACCTTAAAATATTACATATATGCAATCCCATGGTTCTTGAATATTGGTTTGCCTATGTCTATGATGATTTCAACTGTGTTCAGTATCGGTCTCTTAGCCAAGCGGAACGAACTCACGGCAATGAAAGCCACGGGAATAAGCCTTTACCGAATTGCAGTCCCAATCACAACGATTGGTCTCATTGTCAGTTTTATTTCATTTGAATTGGATAATACATGGGTCAGTAAGGGCAATCAAGTTCGATATAATATCGAAAGAGAATACATGAAACGCAGGTCCAGAATAAAACACCAAAAAGACCTTCGGAATGTATTTCTACAAAAAAATGAAAAAACCCATATATCCATTGGGCGTTATAAAGTAAGCACAACAGTTGGACGAAGTATCACAGCCATATCTTTAGAAGAGGGTACTGTTTCCAAACGGTTGGATGCAAGAGGCATCACATGGAATGATTCTTTAACATTATGGCTGGCCACAGATTATTCCATACGGGAGTTCAACAATTTTGGTGAAGTTAAAAAAACGGCTATTTCCAAAGGAGATACATTAATCAATCTCAATTTCACACCTCAAGATATCACCCAACAGTCCAAAACACCGGATGAAATGAGTTTTGCAGATTTAACACTGCGGATTGATCAATTAAAAAAAAATGGCGTGGACACGACCAAATGGGAAGTCGATCGACTTTTTAAGATATCTTTTGCTTTTACAAATTTGATTGTGGTTTTGTTTGGCTTACCCCTGGTTGTGATGAAATCCAAAGGCGGTCTATCTTTCGGTGCGGGAATGGGAATATTTGTTATTTTTGTATATTACGCATTTATCAAGTTTGGCATGTCCATGGGATATAAAGGGATTATGTCACCCTTGGTTGCGGCGTGGATGGGAAATGTTATATTTACGATTGGTGGCGGTTTACTTTTGGTCTTTTCCCGGAAGTGACTCTTTTGGCGCGTTAGCCTTTTTCTTCTCCGGGACGGGAGAAGGTCCCCCATTCTCAGGTTTTACTTTTTCTTTCCGACCTTTAAAACTTGTCATTGTAAAACCCAAAGACAAATTTAGTCCTTTCATAGAATGAATCCACAAGCCGCTTTTAAAAGAAAAACCCAAATCAATCATGATCGGACCACCATGAAATCCGGCGCCAAATCCTAATTCAGTTCGATCCAATCCCTCCCAAGCGAAACCAAGCCTGAGCGGTGTATTGGGAAACCGATATAATTCCGCACCAACGGCCCATCGCCATCGAGAATGGGCGAACAGTCGATTTTCGAATCCAGTCGTTAAATCGGAACTGATAAGTAAATCTTCTTTTCTGTATGAAACACCGAGTCGAAAAACTGCGGGGTAACGACGATTAAATTCCTTCGGTTTTCCGTTTTCATCTACATTTTTAACGATCGTGGAACTGCTGGTAAATATTGATCCCGATGATAGGTTATCCGCTCTTAAGGAATCGATGGAATAGGTATATAAAACCGCGACAGAATCTGAGAGTGACTCCCCACCCCACGTTAAGGGATATTTCATGATATCTTTGATGAAAGATGGTTTATTCCAAGCAATACTTCCCAATGCGTTTATCAGAGAAACACCGAACCGCATTCCGTTAAATTCTTTCGTGGCAATCCCAATATCCAAGCCATACCCTGCACCACCAAAGCCCTGCCTTAAATAATAGGTACCCGATCCATACACGGCTTGGGGTGTGGTAATAAAATTGGCTGAACTAGAATCTGGATCAACGCCCATATAAAATAATCCCTGTAGGTATTTCAATGAAAACCCCAGTGCAAAAGATTCAAAAGGAACAGCAAAGGAATACCCCAATTCGTGGACTGCCATTATTTCATATTCCAATGTCATATCAATAACAGGATTCTTGGCATTGCCTTCTAGCATGAGGCGCGCCATACCTGCCGGCAGACTATAGGAACTCATATATAAAATATTGGATGTTACCGCCATATTACCGGAAGAATAATTCATACCGGGTGTCGCAATTTGGAAATTCATATCAAAATTCAATCCACCTCGATTATCCAATCGGTTGATGATTGTTCCTTTTTCATCTTGGTCCAACGTATCTCCGCTCAAAGTCCGCAATGCAGCCATAGAAAAATAGTTATTCCCAATATCAAAGTCTAATCCCCCCACCTGCAACATAAATGGCCGATCAATCTGAAATGCAATTAATGCTGGATTGAATCCCACTGAATAGATACCATCTGCAATTGTTGTGGTTGCGCCCGCCATGGCTACAGCACGAGGATCTCGTTTTTGACCATGGGAAATGGCCATTATTAGCATGAGGGCAATTATGAGATTCGACCGTTTCATCGTTGCGTTAACTTTCCCTCCCATCGAACATAATTTGATGTATTACTAATTTTTCCACCACCCGAACTGATGGTGAAATACCACCCGTTCATATCTCGTACTGATCCACCGGATGATTGCACCCGAATTCGAATACTATCCCGTAAAGATGCACTTAAAGATGAAATCCCCGAAGTTGAACTGGGTGTCCAGTTAAATGAATCTACATTGGCCAATTCTGTGGTGATATCCGTCCAACCATCATCCAAATTCACATCAGGATTGGATCCGGCAAAATAGGCCAAATCAACCTGAGAAATGGTACCGAATGTTTTCCAGGCAATCGTGACTTCCGTATCCTGATCCAATGATTGATTTCCGTTTGGATATTTAACCACAATCTCATCGGGTGCTTCGCTGGTCATTCCTGTACTGCTGAGACTAAATGTGAGACTCGAATTGATATCGATATAGTCCAAAGTGGTTAGATAAACTTTTTGTCCATCCGAACCATTTAATTGAAATCGAGGTGCCATATAGGGTTGTCCAGGGTTTGTCATAAGCCGGATTCGAGAGGTGGGTATTGGACTACTATAAACGGCAACCCCAGCCTCTTTCACTTGGCCCACATGGGCGCCTGCATTCGTAGCCGGATAAAAACTCACAGGATCCGGTAATGGAATTTTCATTAATGTATCCACATAAGAAAAAACTGTATCCAAACCCGCACCTGTGGTTTTTACTATATAAGCCATGCCATCGACACAGTCGGCAATATCATCCATCACGTCAAAAATAAAGAAGTTACCTATCTCGGGGTTTAAACTATCACAATTGGATACAATGTAAACGCTATCTGTAACGACCCAATTATTTTTTACGACCATAGAATCTTTAAATGCTGATAGCGCACTCATGGTGGTATCCAACGGAAAAAAACCAATGTTTGACATAAGCATGGCCAACTCACCACCGGATGGAATTTTATTTTCCACTGTTAAGTCTAAACTGGCAGATTGTAGTGTGGCCCGAATACGGTTTCGGTTACTATGGCTCATTTCTTGCACCGGCGTGTTTGTCACTGATATAAAAGTCATGGGCGCCATGATGACCTCAAATGGGGCCAACATTCTATACTTTCCGCCAATGCTCATGCCCGATTCCAGCGTACCGCGGCCATCAATCCTGGCGCGTGAATTCACCTTAAAAACGGAAGGATTCGAAGACATGAGTTCCACAATAGTCGTTTCATTGATTCCCGGAGCCACTGTTACACTATCAAAATAGGCAACAGAAGTGGGAGCCTTGTACTTTAATGTTGTGGTGCCATCTTTAGATAATCGAATAATGGTTTTCATCGTATCCCCCGCAGTAGTGGGGCTGGCTAAAGTGGACAATGCCTTCACCAACATGGTATCTCCCGCCTGATTAACTGAAATCATATCAAAGTCTAAAACAACCGGTAAGCGAATGGTATTTAACATTTCAATTTCTAATTGGGTATCTACGAACTGCATTCCGGAAAATCCCAATGGCATACCCGCAATACTGATTTCAGTCGGTGGAAATTCCTGAATAATATTGGCTTCTAATGATTCAAAGTGAAGTTTTTTCATGGAAATATTCAATGAAACGGATCCTATGTCTGATCCATCCAATGGGATTTTAGCCGATTGTGCAGGAATGGCGGCTGATAGATCTAAATTCAATTGTGTTAAGGCAGAATCTTTTCCCGCTGGATTCAAAAATGTATACCCATCTAAATCATAAGTTTTGTTTATGGTGACACCATTTTTTAATACCGTATCCAGTTTTGTAGAGTCTTTGCCTGCGGGGGGTACAAAATTTTGAAAATTCATCATAAAATCAACATTCAATGGATAGGTACTGGAAACATCCGTTAAGTTGATTTCATTCACTTCAAATCCACTGTTCGTTTTTAACAGACCGGAAAATATTTCAATTTCAGTTGGGAATTCAATGCTGGGCAATGTGATGGGTAAATCTGTTTTTGTCACTTGAACGATGGCTGAATCCAAACCCGCGATTCGAAGTTGAATGGCCACATTCACTTGGACACTGTCGCCTGCGTTGATGGTGACGGTTGCATCAGAAGTACTGGCAATCCCAAAACCAATATCCATCCGGATGGCACCCCCAAGGCTATCTTGACTTAAAGATGTTATCTCCGGTCCGAAAGTATTATCCTTCGTTAAAGATGGCTGGGTATGATTAGCCAATGTCTTGGCCGGTGTTGTTATATCCGTAATGAGAGAAACAGTTGGATTCGTCACATCGGTGGGCAATCCTTTATTACTGATAGTGGTATTAAAATCGCTGACACTTGCCCCTGCATCGGCTTGAATGACCATGCCATCTACCGACTGTACAAAACTGGGTAATTGGCTTGCGGGTATGGTGGGGAGTATCAATGTGATTTGAATTATTTCATTGATGGCTGAGGCAATGGCATTCCAAACGGCACTGGTCACAGTCTGATCGCTGGATGGAGGTACCGTAAATACAACGCCTGAGCTATTGGTTAATTGTCCGCCCGGTGCAATGGGAATCGCCAAATTAATTGTGGTATCTAAGGAAAAATCTAATTGTGGTGCAGATACGGGGGCTGAAGCATATTCAATATTTTGATTGAGTTCAATTTCCAGAATATCCGTCCCAATCGATGTATCTGGCAATTCCCCTTCAAACATCAATTGCATCCCAATGGAGTCAGGTGTGGAAAATATTTGTTTATTATCCACCATACCTTCCAAGGAATACTTTTGTTGAACCAATGGGAATGTTAATTCAAAAAACCAAGTGGGCATTTCAAAAGCCAATGGATTTTGAAAATCACAACTCAATGTAAATAGAGAAAGGGCTCCAATCAGATATTTGGAAACCCGTTTTTTTATTGTTGGTTTAGAATTCCTCGGATTATTCATTCTAAATGGTTCATCTAACAAATGATACGCTGTAGAAATTGACCTTAAATAGGGTCCTTTTTCTACAAAAAAAAAGAGCACCGAAAATTCGGTGCTCTTTTCTCATTTTTCAGTGCAAAGATGGCGATTAATATCGATACTGTTCCGGTTTGAATGGCCCTTTTACACCTACACCGATATATTCAGCTTGGTCTGACCTTAATTCCGTTAATTCAACACCGAGTTTATCCAAATGCAGTGCGGCCACTTTTTCATCCAAATGTTTGGGCAACACATAAACATCATTGCCGTATTGTTCTTTATTCGTCCATAATTCAATTTGGGCCAATGTCTGGTTAGAAAATGAATTACTCATGACAAATGATGGATGTCCCGTGGCACATCCTAGATTAACCAATCTGCCTTCGGCTAAAATTATCAAATCTTTTCCGTCAATAGTATACATATCCACTTGGGGTTTGATGGTATTTTTTGTAGAACCGTGGTTTTCATTCAGCCATGCCATATCTATTTCATTATCAAAGTGACCAATATTACATACGATGGTTTTATCTTTCATGGCTTCAAAATGATGCCCCTGTACAATATCTTTATTACCTGTGGCTGTAACGATGATGTCTGCTTCCGGAATGGCAGTTTCCATTCGCTTCACAGGAAAGCCATCCATGGCTGCTTGCAATGCACAAATGGGGTCGATTTCAGTCACAATTACACGGGCACCTGCGCCGCGTAACGAAGCCGCAGACCCTTTGCCCACATCGCCATATCCAGCAACGATCGCCACTTTACCCGCCATCATGACATCTGTAGAACGACGAATGGCATCGACTAAGGATTCTTTACAACCATACTTATTATCAAATTTTGACTTGGTGACAGAATCATTCACATTAATAGCCGGCATGGTTAATGTTCCGTTTTTAACCCGTTCATATAGACGATGAACGCCGGTTGTGGTTTCTTCTGATAACCCATTGATGCCAGCCACTAATTCCGGAAAATCATCCAATACCATATTGGTTAAATCGCCACCATCATCTAAAATCAAATTCAATGGTTTGCCATCTTCAAAGGCAAATAATGTTTGCGCAATGCACCAATCGAATTCTTCTTCATTCATACCTTTCCAAGCATACACAGGGACCCCTGTATCTGCGATTGCGGCGGCGGCATGATCCTGGGTTGAAAAAATATTACAGGAAGACCACGTTACTTCTGCACCCAATTCTGTTAATGTTTCGATTAAAACAGCAGTTTGAACCGTCATATGCAGACAGCCGGCAATCCGTGCACCCGCTAAGGGTTTAGAGGGGCCATATTCTTTTCGAATGGCCATCAGGCCGGGCATTTCTGCTTCGGCTAAGGTGATTTCTTTTCTCCCCCATTCAGCGAGAGAAATATCTTTAACCTTATAAGGCAATTTTTCTGTTTGAGTCATTTCTGCTAAAGCCATGTTTAATTCCTTTCGGATACAGCTGATTTCAATGCATCAACCATATCTGTTTTTTCCCACGTAAATAAATCATCTTCCCGTCCAAAATGGCCATTGGCTGCTGTGGGGAGATATCGCGGGTGTTTTAATTTTAAGTGATGAATAATGCCACCTGGTTTCAAGGGGAATACCGATTGCGCAATTTCCGTTAATGCTTCGTCTGATAAAGATCCAGTGCCAAATGATTTCACATAAAAAGAAGTGGGTTCAGCCACACCAATACTGTAAGAAAATTGCACTTCACATTTATCGGCCAATCCTGCAGCCACAATATTTTTAGCAATATAACGTGCCATATAAGCAGCCGACCGATCCACTTTAGATGGATCTTTTCCGGAGAACGCACCACCACCATGTGGGGCATAACCTCCGTAGGTATCCACAATAATTTTCCGCCCTGTTAACCCTGTATCTGCTTCGGGACCGCCAAATACAAATCGACCGGTGCCATTCACAATAAATGAATCATCATAGGGCATACCACAATCATCTAATACAGGTTTGATTATTTTTTCGATCATTTCACTTTCAACAAAATCATGTTCTGCCGCTTCTGTGCCAAATTGACCTAACATATCATCATGCTGTGTGGCAATGACCACATTCGTAATCGATACAGGTTTGCCATCTTCATAGGCCACGGACACTTGAGATTTGCTATCAGGTCTCAACCATGGAATGGTGCCATCTTTACGCAGTTCAGACATTCGTTCTACCAACCGATGAGATAGATGAATGGGTAAGGGCATGAGTTCTTTGGTTTCATTGCATGCGAATCCAAACATAAGTCCCTGATCTCCTGCGCCCTGCTCTTCATGGAGGCCAGACCCTTCATCTACACCTTGGGCAATTTCTGGGCTTTGTTTATCCAACATGGACATCACCTTCACCGTATCATTGTCCATACCGTATGCTTTATCCGTATAACCAATATCCCCCAATGTATCTTTCACCACACGTTCAACATCCACAAACCCTTTAGAGGTGACTTCTCCGGATACCACAACAGTGCCTGTCGTAGCCAATGTTTCGCAGGCCACCCGAGAATTGGGGTCCTGGGCCAAAAGATTATCTAAAATCGCATCGGAAATCGCATCACAGACTTTATCTGGATGCCCTTCAGATACTGATTCAGACGTAAAAATATATTTGCTCATTCGTATTCCTAATGATTATTGATTTTCAAGCGCAGAAATTACGCGCTTTGGTAAATAGACTCCAAACGATTGGGAGATATATTTTTTTGAAAAAAAAGTAGGAACCGCTCAGTTACCCTATCCCATATTAGAGGAAATATATTAGTAAAAAGATAAATACTAATTCTCCAGATTTGAGAATGTGACGTAGCGCACAAGAGCAAAACGC
>FUWD013024621.1_pt1 | contig 10670 bp, 12 predicted proteins | sample 1063281 | NCBI WGS metagenome assembly FUWD01 (sample SAMEA79048168, study PRJEB19326) | metagenome | biome: marine
GCCTTGCAATATCTTCCAGAACTTTTGCCTGAAAATAGACATAGCCATTGGACATGGAGAAAGCGAAAAACTGTCTGCCATACATTTTATTGATATGTGGTTTTAATTCTTCCAAGAACTGTGCAGCATCAAACCATGTTGAAATATCCACGGATGCAGGTGCCTCTGATTTCGGTTTCTTGTGAGATATCCCCCTTGTCTCTCCATAGATATCTTCCTGAGCTTGCCAAGCGGCTGCGCCACGATTTTCACCAGCATCCTTTTTCTGCTCTGGCTCTTTCTCTGCAAGTTCTAACGAATTCTCCTCCAGCTCCTTTTGCCGGGCAAGCTGGTCTGCTTTTTTTAGAGTTGTCCCAAGCAATCCTTTGGGCATCTTATGGTGGAGTTTGATGGCCTGAAGGATTTCATCCTTTCGGGGTAACTGTTTAAATTCATCAATCTTGGAAAGTGGCCGCCCGGCAGCTAAAGGATGTTCACCAAGAGAATAGAGATACCCATGCATGGATTTCAACTTTCCAAGGTCATGGCCTAAGGCAGCAACCATGGTGTCAGGAATCACATGCCATGCTTCTATCTCTGAAAGGAGTTGCACAACCTGTTCGGCCACATTAATGGAATGGTGAAGGAGGGATGTTCTGGAAAGAATTTGAAATGTATTTTCATCCCATCCTCCTTCGACATCGCCCTGGATATTCACCACCGACGGACAGCCGCTCTCCTTGTCAAGCAAACTAAGAATTCGCCCACAAACATCCCTTTGCAGCGGAAACTTCTTAAACCATCCCCAGTTGTTAATCTTCTCCATTAGGGCTGCTGCTCTGATATCTTCAAAATCAAAAGTGGTACTTTTTTCCTCTCGATGCTTTATTTCGCGCCATAGAGGAGAGAGCTCGGAAATATGAATTTCCTTATTTCTTTTTTTTTCCCATAGCTTCGATAAGCTCCGCAAGGTAACAACTCGAACTACTTTTTCTTTCTGCTGCCCCAAATACAAAACCACGACAGCGACGAGCAATAGAGCAAAAAATAAAATCAGCAGGCCACTGCTCCACAAATCCATAGTTTTCCAGGATTTTACGTTCTGCCTTTGCTGGCCAGATCAGGAAAGATAACTTTCACTTCAGGATCATTTACCGTTGCGGTCTTTCCCTTATACGTTCCAGAGTAAGTGCTTAAAAATATTTCCCTGGGAGCCATATTCAAAATCTCAGTATGTTTAACTCGTATTTCTTCCGTTTCACGAATGGAAAGCCCGCCACCCACAGAAATGATGGGAGAAAATTGTTGCTGCTCACCCAGGTGTCTGGAAACATAAACAGCAGTGCTGGCATCCGGCACGCGCATAAAGAGTTTAGTATTACAGTTATCTAAAATAGTATTGGCCCGGTCTTCTCCTACTTCTGCATACAATTGACTGATGGACTGGCAATAGCCATGGATATACACTCCGGCTCCACCTGCCTTGGCAAAGAGATCTTCAATCCCTTGATAAAGGACAGATTGTGCTTCATCTATATGTATTACAAGGGATGGGGTAACATTCCTACCACTGGAATATATACGCCCCACAAAAGCCTGGATCATGGAAATAATCACCTTGCCGGCAGTATAAGCAGCACGTTTTGCTAAGAGCGAGCCAAGCTGAACCACCAAAATAATGCCTTTTCCATCTTCCAGACGTTTAATAAAGCGGTTTTCATCTGCTTTACCAATTATCTGTCCCACATTTCCAGAGGTAAGTTCTGTTAATGCTACACGTAAAGAACTGGCTACCTTGGAATAATAATCTGGTGGAGTGGAAAGAATCTTCTGCATGTCCAGGGCAAGCTGTTGTGCTTCCGGTGTGTTGATATAATCGAGCTTTCCTTTAAGTAATTTAAGATCCTGATGACTGATATGGTTTTTAATATCATTGAGATTGAAGGAAGGTGCCTTGTCAACGGACTCAGCCAATATGATCAGGGCTTGTACTACTATTAAGCTGACTTCGTAAGCAACACCAAAGAAATATGGCTCCCGTCCTACTGCCACACCTGCTGTGATATGAGCGACCAATTCTTCCGGCATATAATATGACGAAAGAGGATCCAGAATTGCGCTGTATTCTGGGAAAATTGGCGTGACCAGCATTAGGTCTTCGAGCCGGTCGGTATCATCGGCAATCTCGACAATTTTTGAAAACAGATCAATGTCTCCCTTGGGATCAATGGCCACTACGGAATAGCCCTTACGAATATCCTGTTCGATGATATGCTCCATTGTTCTGGTCTTACCCACACGGGTGGTACCAAAACACCAGAAGTGCCCTTTCCTGTGAGAGTCAGGAAAACCAATATCAAGAATTGTCTCCGGGTAATCCAGGTGGATCCCTGTGCCGATATGTGTCCAATGTTCAGTCGGACTACTTTTCCTGAAGATCCCCATAATCAAGACGAAACAAAACGTACTTGAATACATTCATGTAATTCTTCACTGACAGCTGAGATTGCTGATTTTGGCAACCTCCTGGAAGTAACAACGAAACTTTTGTGCCCCACATATCGTTTCACACAATGAATGTTTACCTCTTCGGCTTCCACGGGCAGCTGCTCCTGTAGCAAACTCTCCACCAGAGTTTTGGAGACTCGATCCAGAACAATCTTCATCTTTGGAGTCCCGGCAACCAAAACAGGATCGATCCTGCGAATATGAAAAGCACGTATTCGCCCAACACCAAAAGATTGTAGATTCCTTTCATGCAGACCGATACGATTGAGAGGACATACCGCTATTGCCTGTTCACCTGGAATTATCTCGGCCTCAACAAGGAGCTCTCCACTAGGGCGACAGGATAGTACTTCAGCCCAGCGTAATTCTTTTTCGTAAAACTTATACTTTTTTGTCTGTTTGATCGTGGCCGCCTTTGACAGAGCGATGTCCAAATGTTTTAGAAGAGTATTCGCTCCTCTTATTTCTCGAAAATCAATACATCGCTGAATCGTTGTGCCATCAATTTTATTGTAGAGCACAGCTTCCATCTCAAAATTATTCCGAAAAAAGACCATGGTATCAAGTCCGTACCATTGAGACAGAATGGACGAAAATACCTTCTCGATTTCAGTTACTACTTCATTTTGAGTAAGGCCGTACTGAGACGCAAATTGCTGTATTGCTTTTTGCATGCGATAAGAAATTCCGAAAAAGGTTCTGAAAGATATAAAAAGCTCTCATATTCCTTTTTCGTTTGGGATGACTAGATTGTGACAGGGATATATGTCCTTTTACTTGCAGTGGAGTAATGTAAGGAAGGTAATTCTCGTTAACTATTTTCCTGATACAACAAGATTGAGATTCAAGTACATACATTGATATAAAAATAGTATCGCACTGTAGGGGGGGCTTTTGGTACGTAGGAGTACTCTTCAGTTGGACGAAGCAGGCCCAAAGTAGAGGTTTCCACTGGCCATCTCCATGGGTAGTTTTCTATTTTTTGTAGAGAATGGTATTACGTATATACAGAATAGGTTTTATCAACTGTTGCGCCACGAGAACCCCTTGTACTCCACCAAAGCACAGCCGTGCCATATCCCTTGATGTGTAAAAAAACAATGCGCAATTGTTGATAAAGCTTGAGAACTGAACTGCGGTATTTACCCGCGGAATTACAAGCGTTCTCTATGGGGATTCAATGAAACTCTGAGAGGGGTGGTGGCCACGCTGACAGGGGAGTTTTTTCGAGATCCTATCTCACAGATGGCCTTGATTTGGAAGATGTCTCATCTTTTACTTTGTTAATTGGTTGTAGAGGAGCAATTGATAGTGGTCTTTGACGAAATAAAGCGCACTTCTCCTGTTCAATTCAAGGATAGAATTTTCGGACACTGTAAAACTATGCGTTTGATGATTGCTATGAAGTGTCCAGCAAATCTTCCGTATAAAGGCTCTTTTGAAATTTGAGTGGGTAAAATCAGATCATCCCTTGTAGGCTCAAGCGAAAAATACTCTACAAAGGATCATATGATGGAAGAATTATTTCAGCAGGCCCTAGGAATTGAATCTCCGTGTTTGATAAAATCAATCGAGTTTGAAGCAGCGAATAAACGACTTGAAATTCATGTTGATTTTAAACGTGGTGCGACATTCTCAGATGGCAGTGAGGGCGCTCCTTGTAAGGCCTATGACACAGTTAATAAAACATGGCGCCATCTCAATTTCTTTCAACACGAATGTTACCTGCACGCCCGTGTCCCTAGAATAAAACGAGATGATGGGTGTGGTCTCAGGTTTCACCTTGTTATTCGAAGCCCTGTTAATCCAACTCTGCAAATCAATGCCGGTGCACAACGTCAAGCAGTTAACCGGAGTGTCAGACTATTTGATCTGGAGAGTTCAGGATGTATATATTAATGCATCTAAATATGATGAAGATTTACACGATGGGGACATCATCGGAATGGACGAAACGTCGATCGCAAAAGGACATGATTACATTACCCTGTTTGTTGATCTGCAAGAGAAAAGAACCATACATGTAAGTGACGGTAAGGGAAGTGGGACTGTTGTTGATTTTGTAGAATACTTAGAAGAGAGAAAAGGCGATCGTGAACAAATAACCAATGTCAGTTGCGACATGTCGCCCGCCTTTATTAAAGGCGTCGGTGAGCAATTACCAAAGGCAGAGATCACTTTTGATAAATTTCATATTCTCAAGGTCATCAATAAAGGAGTGGATCAGGTTCGCAGGGAGGAAGCAAGGGGAAATCCATTGCTGAAGGGTTCTCGTTATATCTTTCTGAAAAACGATTCAAATTTGACGGTAAAGCAGAAACTAACCAAAAAGACGCTGTGCCTTTCAAAATTGAATTTAAAATCAGTCAGAGCCATGAATATCCGTGAGTCGTTTCAACAGATATATTCCCTTGATAGCCGACTGCTTTTGAAGAAAGCCTGAAATCATGGTATTTCTGGGCAACTCATAGCCGATTGTCCCTAATGATTAAAGCAGCAAAGACAGTGAAACGTCACTGGGCTGGTGTAATACGTTGCAAAAGAGTAAGATTAATAATGGAATACTTGATGTTACAGGCCGCAAAGCGAAAAGCGAGAGGCTACAAGCGCAAACACTTCAAAACAATTGCTTATCTTTTGACAGGAAAACTGGATTTTTCTAAGATAAATGAATTTGCTTCACCCACTTGAATTTCAAAAGAGCCGATTTACTTTTGTTTCAAACAGGTGTTGCAGATACCTTCAACCCGTATTTCAATACGCTGGATACTGCCGGGAAAGGTCTTTTGGAAATTTTCGGAGTGTACTGTCAAACTCTCAGGGCTAAGACAATTAATCAGGCCGCATTTTGTGCAGTAAAAATGTGGATGCTGTGGATGATTCGCATTAGGTGCTATGCCAAAATAAGCAGCCCTTCCGCCAGCACGTATTCGTTCAAGAAGATGTTTCTCAACAAGCAGATCGAGTATTCTGTACACAGTCACCCGGTTGATTGCTTGGGTCCGTTCAACGGTGTTGAGAACTTCCATGACGGTAAGCGGATAACTATTACTACCGATCACCTCCATGATGAGTAAGCGGTTTGCAGTTGCTTCAAGTCCGGCAGACTCCAGCAACTCTCCATAGTCACATTGTTCGCACATATTTTGTTTCTAAATAATTTTCATTCAGATCCGTGGGCTTTCAGCCAGAGTTTCTTCCGTTGCATCAAAACAATTCTGTCAAACAGGAGGGACAGGAAAAAACCGATCCCTGCGACAAGAATGATAGCTGCCCCTGAAGTAAGATCATAGACATAAGAAGCCCAAAGCCCAGAGCAGATAAATACCATCCCGAATACGCTTGAAACGATCATCATCTGCAACAGTGATCTCGTATATTTTTCTGCAATATAAGGAGGAATCGTCAAAAGAGCAATAACAAGAACGAGGCCTACAACCTGCACCACAATTACCACTGTCACTGCAACTGTGCCGATAAGCATAAAGTAGAGAGCCTTAACCGGTACTCCTCGTACGCGGGCAAATTCTTCGTCATATGACATGACAAGCAAATCTTTATAATAGAAGCAAACAAGAGCCAGAATCACTGCCGTAAGGCTTGCCATTGTAATAAGATCGCTTTGAGGAACACTCAGGATGCTTCCAAACAGGTAGCTCATCAGATCAACATTATAGCCGGGAGTCATGTCAATCAGTAAAATGCCGGTTGCCATACCCACAGCCCACATCACCCCTATAATAGTATCAGCTCGCTGTTTTGATTTAAGGGTAACTGCAGCCATTATCATCGCTGACACAAAGGCAAAAGAAGTTGCTCCAATCATATAAGGCCAGCCAAAATAAAATGCCAGGCCGATACCGCCATATGCGCTATGGGCGACGCCACCTGATAAAAACACCAACCGATTTACCACAATCAGCGTTCCGATAACGCCACAGGTAACGCTGGCCAAAAGACCAGCAAGCAATGCGTTACGCATAAATTCAAATTGAAAGGCTTCTATCATCTATTTTCCCCATGCCGGCTCTTGTATTCTTTAGCCCCTGTAACGACGCTGACCGGACACATTTCCTCAACTGAGCAGGAATGAAAAAGCATTGAGTACATCCCCAGAAGAGTCAAATGACTGGTGGTAATGCAAGGTGCGATTCAAACAGGCAATTGATTTTGCATATGATGCAACAATCATGAGATCATGGCTAACCATAAGAATGGTTAGCTCTTTGTTCAGTTCTTTAAGAAGGTTGTAAAAGTCGTTCTGTCCTTTGGTATCAATGGAAGCTGTTGCTTCATCCAACACAAGCAGTTGAGGACGCGAGATCAACGCCCGGGCAATCAAAACCCGCTGTCTTTGCCCTCCGGAGAGAGCCGCAATTTTACGACCAGCGCAATTGTCTATCCCAAGTTTTTCCATTACTTCCAGGGCTGCTTTACGATTTTGCTTTGAATTGCTACGTTGGAATCTCCGAGCCGGATCATACATTCCCATCAAGACAACATCCAAAGCCGTTGCCGGAAAACTCAGGTTATGATTGACATGTTGCGGCACATAACCGATGGAGGCCATGTGGGAGCGTGGCTCCCGATTTTTAATTCTGACCATTCCTCTGGTCGGTGTCAATATTCCTAGAATTAATTTCAACAGGGTGGTCTTTCCCCCGCCGTTCGGTCCAATAATGGCAACAAAATCCCCTTCATTCAGGCTAAGATTGATATCATGCAAAATATCCTGCCCGCTGCAGGAATAGCACATATCAGATATTTCAACGATTGGGGTAATCATGTGTGTGGATATTATTGAAGAACATTTTTGAATTTATCGGCAACACCCCGCATATTGGTCAGCCAATCCTCAGCCAGTGGGTTGATGGGGATTACTTCTCCCTTGATTTCCCTTGCCACCACTGTGGCGCTTCTTGTAGAGAATTGCGGTTGAACAAAAACAACATGGATGTCATGTTCCCTCGCGAATTCAATCAGTTTACGGAGCTGGGCAGGTTTGGGCTCCTTGCCCTGGGTTTCAATGGCAACTTGCTCCAGACCATAGTCGTGGGCAAAGTAGCCCCAGGAAGGATGAAAAACCATAAACTGCATGCCTTTTTTTGCTTTAAAGGTGTTACGCAAATCGTCATTAAGCTCATCAAGCTTCCCGGCAAAGATATCAAAGTTTTGCTGAAATAGCGATGTTTTCTCCGGAAGGATCTTTGAAAGCGTATCGGTCATGATAGCCGCCTGTTTTTTTACAAGTGAAGGGGAAAGCCAGATATGCGGATCGAGCCCACCACGATCGTCGTGGTGATCGTGTTTTTCTTCATGATGCACATCAGTATGCCCCTCATGCTCTTCCCCATTTTCGTCATGTCGCTTGGCATCATGATGCGCGTCTGGGTGATGTTCCTCATCGTGGTGATGCTTGGCCATGGCCAATTTACGGATTCCCTCATCGGTACGAACAACCTTCATCTTCGGATTGACTCCAGCAATTTTTCAAGCCAGGTTTGTTCGAACTGAACACCAACGGCAAAGTAGGCACTGGCTGAGGCTAATTGTTTCATCTGAGACGATTTTGGCTCATAGGTCGCAGGACTGGCTCCCGGCTGCACCATAACCTCAACATTGACATAATCCATGCTAATTTGTTGCACAAAATATTTCTGGGGAAGTATGCTGACAAAAACAGTGGGTTTGTCGGTGGCAAATGCGGCTTGAGTTGATAAAAACAAACTCAAGTAACCATATATTACAGCTGTAAAAAAAAGTTTCATACTATCACCTCCATTTTAAATAGCTAAATATGAACCAACGGAAATGCAACTTAGTTGCATCGCCAGAAGTAGTCAACTTATTTTCTCTCATTACATAAAATCATTACTATCTGCACACTATTGAGAGAATTAACTATCGATCTACAACCCAGATACATTATGCGCTGAGATTAAGGCAAGGATTCATTAAGCATGTTGGCATGACTGCAATCATTAAAAGACATAGGGGAACCTTGGCTCTTTTACGTAAAGTATAGAATCAGCTATAATAGCGGGCACCTCCATACCGGGAGTTCCAGTTACTGTCGACACTGTGCCTTTAACTTTAATCCATTTATCATTTTCAACATCTGTGTCGGCAGGAGGATCGATGAAGATAAAGATCGGCCTGGCATCAGCTGCACAGCAAGTCATCAAGTACCGATAACACATCACCAGATTATCAGGCAAACGTTCATCGACAAAGGTTTGACAAACAACCTCCACTTCTTTTCCTGTATACTTCTTTGCATTCATAAAGAGTTCAGTCAGTACCACCTCTTTGTTTTCCTTCTCATACTCCCTGATCTCAGCAGCCACTCGCTCATCAAAACTTCCCTGAATAAATCCAGTTTCCGTCTGCAGGCTTCTTGTTGCAAACGTGCTGCTGTTAAAACGTGCAGACTGAGCGTGGGTGAAATAGAGTAACGGGAGAAGCAAAATAAGCAGGGAGGGCAACTGCATCCAAAATGAACCTTGCCTACTTTCTATGACTTGCCTTTTCAGGTTCACCATTAAAAAAAGAAGCAGAATAACGGCACCACTGCCCACAAGCCACCAAAGGCTTGGATGAAGAAACATGGCAAGGTTTTTCTGACCCAGTGTCACAAGCCAGCAGAAAAAAAAGGCCCATAATCCTAGAAGACAGAGTTTGCAATAAAGCAATACAGGCATAATACTCCCCTATGACAGACCGACATGAAGGTACTCCAGGGCGAGCATGGCAAGCAGCACCGTTGTCGTAACGACAAGAATCAGTGATAAAATGACCCGCTTGCGAAAGACACTGAAGTACATCAAAATTAATTTAATATCCAGCATCGGCCCCATGACCATAAAGGCCATCTGAGCACTACCGGGTAAAAGATCCCGGAAACTAGCGGCAATAAAAGCATCTGCCTCACTACAGAGATTTAGGATAACAGCCATTGCCATCATTAATATAATGGCCAGCCACGGTGAGTCCATTAAGTCGGCAAACGTTGCCATGGAAACAGTGCTGCGCATCAAAAGCGGCAATAAATGCGCCAATGACAAGATAGCGTCCCACGTCAAAGAAATCATCGCTGGCATGTTCTATGGCATGACGGAGTCGGAGTGAAAGGGGCAATGCCGTATCATCATGATCGTGACCACATGCACAGGGAACTGACTTTCCCCAGGCAGGAATCAGGCCATCTTTCCGAGTAAACAAGCGACCGAGCAGCAACCCGACAACTACTGCGATAATGTAGCCGCTCACCAAACGGACAATCACAAAGGCCCAATCATACTTATAGGCAATGGCGGTGGAAGCAGCCACAATAACATTGACGATAGGCCCTGCCAACAGGAAGGTAATAGCGGCTCCAAAAGGAATTCCCTTGCCAAGCAGTCGTCTCACAACGGGCACAATGGCACATTCACAGACTGGGAAAAACAGCCCCATAGTGCCAGCCAGAAAAACGGCTCTTGTTTTTCGCTGCCGAAAAACCTTTTCTATCCAGCTCACCGACACAAACATTTCGATAAGCCCCCCTGCAAGGGAGCCGATGAGCATAAAAGGTAATGCTTCCACAATAATAGCCAGGAAGTTTATAGAGATATTGTCAATAAGATCTTTCCAGAATAAAGATTTTCCCATGAGAAAGAAAAGGATGGCAACAGCAAGAAAAGTGATCTCTACAATCAACGCAAGCTCGGTTGATAATGGCGGAATGCCGTTATCAGTTTTAGGTTTGAAGAGAGGGATATTCGGTAAAGGTTGTTGCGTCATTAGTAACAAACAAAGAGTTGAGGTAAAAGTAATTGCTTTTCAGGCGAGTTGACCGGAAAGCATGGGAAGGGATAATCAAACACTAACCATATGACCAGCAGCAGATGAAGCTTGGCAGCAACCAGGTAAAACACAAGTATAAACATGAAATTCACCATGCAACTTAATTGCATCAAAAATAATGTCAATGATTTTTCAGTTTTTCCAAAGACAAATCTAATCAAAAACAGAACAGATTCAAAACCAACTTTATAAAAATCACCGTTAACTACCGCTCTTTTTACTCCTTACTTGCATTGGCCACTGCAGTAACTATGGTCGTATTGGTAGCAAGGAGTTGAAAATAGAGAAATAATTCCAAGGGCAGAAAAACAAATATTTCCAATTCTTACATGTGGTCA
>FUWD013025354.1_pt1 | contig 10669 bp, 11 predicted proteins | sample 1063281 | NCBI WGS metagenome assembly FUWD01 (sample SAMEA79048168, study PRJEB19326) | metagenome | biome: marine
CCAATTTTCAGCACGCTTTACAAGATCAAACAGGGGTTTATTTTTAGAAGTTATTTGTAAATTGGTTCTACATTGACCTGATTTTAGCCAATTTATGGCAATTTTAGAATCCGAATAAATAGGAATAGTAGCATTTTGTAGTTTCAGGTAACTCAAACCATGCACCAATGCCAAAAACTCACCGATATTATTTGTTCCTTGCTCAAAAGGACCTTGTATAAATAATTGCTTTTTTGTTTTAGTGTCCACTCCCCTATACTCCATTTTACCTGGATTACCACTACAAGCCGCATCAACCGATAAGGAAGGTGTTATTGGTTTTCCAATTAAGGTAAGTTCAGCTTTTGTAAGCGGTATTTTTTTTGTGTTTTTCCCTTTGTAATCTTCATATTTACCTTGAAAAGCTTTTTCGGCTTCGGCTTTTAAAACAAATGATTTGTACTGGGCGCCTTTAAAATTAGTAATGTGTGTTTTACAAACATTCCAAGAAGCAAAAACACCTGTTTTATGCCCTTTCCAAACTACATAAAACTTTTTTTTAGCCATTTTTTATAATTACTTGTTCAATTACCTTTGGAAAATACTCATATTCTAATTTATGAATTTTTTGAGCAACATCCTCGGGCGTATCTTCTGAAGAAATTACTGCTTTTTCCTGAAAAATGATAGCTCCTTCATCATAATTCTCATTTACATAATGAATGGTAATGCCCGATTCTTTTTCTTTATTTTTTACTACTGCCTTATGAACATGCATTCCATACATTCCTTTTCCACCATATTTAGGCAATAACGCAGGGTGGATATTTATTATTTGATTTGGAAAAGCATCAATCAAATTTTGAGGTACTTTCCATAAAAATCCAGCAAGAATAACATAGTCTGCATTTTTTATGATATGATTCACCAAATTATCAGATGTATAAAAATCAGCTTTATTAAAATACAATTGACTAATGTTGTGTTTTTTAGCTCTTTCCAGCACTTTGGCATCCTTCTTATTTGACAATACTTGAATCACAGAAATTAAATTGCTTTTTTTAAAGTACTTTATAATGTTCTCGGCATTTGATCCTGAACCTGAAGCAAGTATTATTATACGTATCATAGGATTAATATCTTGTTCACAAATAAAATGAAATATTAACAACTATTACCTATAAAATAAAAAAAAATTCTTTTATTATGCATGCCTAGTATCTTTTATACTTTAAAAGATTTTGATTTCAATAAAGTTTTATACTTTTGCCGAGTAATTAAATTTAAAAATAAAAAATTATGTCAGACATTGCATCAAGAGTAAAAGCCATTATCGTTGATAAATTAGGCGTTGACGAAAATGAAGTAACAACTGAAGCAAGCTTCACAAATGATTTAGGAGCAGATTCACTTGACACTGTGGAGTTAATTATGGAATTCGAAAAAGAATTCGATATTCAAATTCCAGACGATCAAGCTGAAAACATTGGAACAGTTGGTCAAGCAATTAGCTATATAGAAGACGCGAAAAAGTAATTTTATATGGAAATAAAACGAGTTGTAGTAACTGGACTTGGAGCGTTAACTCCAATTGGAAATAATGTAGAACAATATTGGAACGGCCTTATTAACGGCGTTAGTGGAGCGGCTCCGATAACTTATTTTGATGCATCCAAGTTCAAAACTCGTTTTGCTTGCGAGGTCAAAAATTTTGATGTTAGAGATTTTATTGACCGAAAAGAAGCTCGTAAAATGGACAAATTCACACAGTATGCAATGATTGCTACTGATGAGGCCGTTAACGATGCTAACTTAAATTTAGAAAACATTGATAAAAACAGAGTTGGTGTTATTTGGGGAGCCGGAATTGGCGGATTAGAAACATTTCAAAACGAGTGTATTAACTTTGCTAATGGCGATGGAACTCCAAGATTTAACCCCTTCTTTATACCAAAAATGATTGCTGATATTGCGCCTGGTCAAATTTCCATTAAATATGGATTTCGAGGGCCAAATTTTGCAACTGTTTCAGCTTGTGCATCTTCATCAAATGCTATTATTGACGCCTTAAACTATATACGTTTAGGATATGCCGATGTAATGGTTTCAGGAGGCTCAGAAGCAGCAGTAACTTATGCTGGTATGGGAGGTTTTAATGCATTACAAGCTCTTTCAACCAGAAATGATGACCCTGCAACAGCGTCAAGACCTTTTGATAAAGGTCGTGATGGATTTGTTTTAGGCGAAGGAGCTGGAACACTTATTTTGGAAGAATATGAGCACGCAAAAGCGCGTGGCGCTAAAATTTACGCTGAAATTGGCGGAGGTGGACTTTCTGCAGATGCTTATCATATTACAGCACCGCATCCCGAAGGATTAGGAGCGAAAAATGTAATGACTAACTGTTTAAAAGACGCTGGATTAAAACCAGAAGATGTTGATGCTATTAATATGCATGGAACCAGTACTCCGTTAGGAGATATTGCTGAATCTAAAGCAATTTTAGATGTTTTTGGAGAACACGCATATAACTTGAACATTAACTCAACCAAGTCAATGACTGGTCATTTATTAGGTGCTGCCGGAGCTGTAGAAGCTATTGCTTCAATATTAGCTATTAAAAATGGTATAGTGCCTCCTACAATAAATCATTTTACTGATGATGACCAAATTGACAGTGAATTAAACTTTACGTTTAACAAAGCTCAAAAACAAACTGTAAAGGTTGCTATGAGTAATACTTTTGGTTTTGGAGGCCACAATGCTTGTGTTCTCTTTAAAAAATTAGATTAATAACCTTGAATGAACTTCATTCGTAAAATTATTGAAACTCGCACAACTGATGACGAGGCTTTTATTGTAGAATTAAAAAAAATAATAGGCTTTTCACCAAAGAACCTACCTATTTATAAAAAAGCCTTCATACACCGATCTATAAAAACATTCAATAAAGAAACTGGTCATCCTATTAATTATGAACGTTTAGAGTTTTTAGGTGATGCTATGATAAGCGCTGTAATTGCTTCCTATTTATTTCAAGAAGTTCCTACAGGTGATGAAGGATATCTCACTCAAATGCGATCAAAAATAGTTAGTAGAGAGCACTTAAATGAACTTGGCAGAGATTTAGATTTGATACGCTTTGTAAAAAGTAATGTAACACGATCAAAATTTGGAGAAAACATTCACGGAAACGTTTTTGAAGCATTGATTGGAGCTATTTACTTAGATAAAGGTTATAATTCATGTAAAAAATTTATTTATAAGAGAGTGATTATTCCTTATGTTGATGTTCCAAAACTAGAAGGAAAAATTACTAGCTATAAAAGCTTGTTTATTGAATGGTGTCAAAAAAGCAAGAAAGATTTCAAATTTTATATTTATGAAGATACCGGGAAAAATACCCTTAAGCATTTTAGTGTAAAATTATACTTAGATGGTAAAATTATTGCAAAAGGAAGAGCCACTTCCAAGAAAAAGGCGGAAGAAACAGCCGCAAAAAGGGCTTATTATGCATTTCAAAATGAAATTACCAATATGTAATTTTACGTTGGAATACTTCTTGGGGAAAAAATCAACAACTCAACTTAAAATAGTATTTTTGTAAAAACTTAAATTAGTTTCAGCTTATGGCAGTTTTAACATTTGATTTAGAAGATGACTTTACCTTAATTGGAATTCATTCTGCCGAAGAAGATTACAAATTAGCCTTTTTATTAAATCAACAATTAAACTCTAATTTCGTCAGATATCAATATAATTTAGATTTTAAAGGTTCAGAAGTAGAATTCCCTTTGTTTGAATTTAAAGACCCTAACACTCATATTAACTATTATTTAATTAATAATAAATATAGGCAAGTTATTGAATATAAAGACCATAAGGAGTTGTTTGGAGGGCGTTACAGTACAATTTCGTATTTAATTCCTGAGAAAAAAAGAGTCGATTATTTTTTAAAAATTGAAGGTGCAAATAATACCTCAACGTTAAAATTAGTCAATCAATTAAATAAAATAAATCAAATAGTAACTTCATACACAATAGATACTAACACATTAAAATCAAAGAATTACCTAATTTTTTAAATATGGAAAAAAATATAAAAAGAACCAAAATTGTAGCAACACTTGGTCCTGCAACTGATACAAGAGAAATTATTGAACAAATGATGATCAGTGGTGTAAATGTTTTTAGAATAAACTTTTCACATGCCGATTACCAAGATGTTGAAAAACGCGTAAAGACTATTAGAGATATTAATGAAAAAAAAGGTTATCATGTTGCAATTTTAGCCGATTTGCAAGGGCCTAAACTACGTGTTGGCATAATGGGTGAAAAAGTAAAATTAAAAATTGGTGATAAATTTACTTTTACTACAGAAGAATGTGAAGGATCCAAAGAAAAAGCTTTTATGACCTACCAAAATTTTCCGAAAGATGTACAGGTTGGCGAACACATATTAGTAGATGATGGAAAATTACTTTTTGAAGTTCTTGAAACTGATGGAAAAACAAATGTAGTAACTCAAGTATTACGAGGAGGAAAATTAAAATCTAAAAAAGGAGTTAATTTACCAAATACAAATATTTCTTTACCTGCATTAACTGAAAAAGATAAAAAAGATGTAGAATTTGCGATTAAACTAGAGGTAGATTGGATTGCATTGTCATTTGTTAGAACAGCTGAAGATTTAATTGAATTAAAAGAATATATATCAGAACGCTCTAAGTACAATATTCCAATAATTGCAAAAAATTGAAAAAACCAGAAGCCGTTGCTAATATTGATAAAATTACTCCGCATTGTGATGCTTTAATGGCTGCTCGTGGAGATTTAGGAGTTGAAGTGCCTATGGAAAAAGTTCCTTTAATTCAAAAGAAATTAGTTATAAAAGCTAAAAAAGCTCATATCCCAATTATTATTGCAACCCAAATGATGGAGACTATGATTACCAATCAAGTCCCAACAAGAGCAGAAGTAAATGATGTTGCCAACTCAATTATGGATGGTGCTGATGCGGTAATGCTTTCAGGTGAAACATCGGTTGGTGCCTACCCTGTTGAAGTAATTCAGCAAATGAGAAGAATTATTGAGAATGTTGAAAACTCTCCATTAATTGCTCCGCACGAAGTACATGCAAAATGTATTAACGAACGTTTTATATCAAAAACCATTTGCCATCAAGCAGCAATTATGGCTGATACTATAAATGCTGAGGTAATTACAACACTAACTGCTTCTGGTTATACAGCCTTCCAAATTTCATCTTGGAGACCAAAATCACACATTTTAGTATTTTCATCTCACCGACGAATTTTAGCTATGTTAAATCTGCTTTGGGGAGTTAAAGGTGTTTATTATGACCAATTTGTTAGTACTGACCAAACTATTGAAGATATTAACAAAAAAGCTTACGAAAACGGTTATTTAAATGAAGGAGACTATGCTATTAATATTACTTCCATGCCTGTTAAACAAAGGGGTATGGCAAATACTATAAGAATTACTGAATTCGGGAAAAACTAATTATTTTTTAAAATAATATAACGTGTCAAAGACGCTAATTAATGGACTCCCGCATAACAGCCGGAGTCCATTTTTTAATAACTTGCCCCCAATATCACTTCTGCCAAATAAATTGCATATTTCTTACTAATACAATCAAAAACAGCTAATTGCAAGAGTACCTTAAATATTCAGTCTTTTCTAATCAACAAAAAATATTCATTTTCCAAAGGCAAATATCCCTGATCGTAAACGTAATAATAGGTATTTCCAGTTTTTGTAGTGTAAATTGAAGTATAAAAATTAAAATCAAAATTAGAATCCAATAATTTTCTTCTCGTAACTTTTGTTTTTCCATTTTGATTTATTTCAGAAAGTAATTTATAGTTCTTACGAAGTCTATTATTAATATTTCTTATAAGGTTTTTACTGTCTTTATTAATTTTGTTATTGTAGGAATTTCTACAATAATCCGTACAAAATTTTTTATCAATTCTACCAAACAGTGGTTCATCACATTCTAAGCATTTTTTTCCCATATAATTTTTATTTTTTATTAATCAATTGTAACACTTCTCCAATTTTCGCCAAATTTTATGTGATATACTTGCATTTCAGAAATACCAAATTGCTTGGCAATAATACGTATTCGAGTTCTTCTTTTTGGGTCAAATATTTTCTTTTTTAAAAGTTTAACACGCCCTTCGGTAAGTTTTGAATATGTTCTTTTTCCTTTTTTATTAATTTTTCTTGGATTTTCTTTATGATGTAAAAACATCTCAGGCTTGTTTACCCATTTTAAGTTTGACGATCTATTGTTTAACTTATCAAAATCTAGATGAATCACAAACTCCTGATCTTCTCTTTTTTCATTAAACAATATCGCTATTATTCTGCATGTATAACAAGCTATGGTTCTATTCATATTTGTTTTAGCAACCCAAAAACTTTCGTATCCACTTACCTATGAAATTTTTGATAATTCCCACTCATCTTCATACACTTTTTCCCGCTTTACTCTTCCGTAGTTCGAAAACAAATATTCATCTTCCTTTACCCAATTCACACCTTTATAGAGTCTCCAAATTTCATTTCTAAAGTCAACAATCATAATTTTAATATTTAGTAGCACTTCAAATATATGAAAAAATTATTCGTTTTCAAACGACTACAACCGTTTACATACGAAAGTAAACAACTATTAACCGAATAAAATTTGGAGTTTGTCACATATTTGCACTGTTGAATTGAACGAATGACATTCAGCATAATTTAAAAACTTATCTTATGAATACGTTAAGAAACAAAGTACAGTTAATTGGAAACTTAGGTAACAACCCTGAAATTATTGAATTAGAATCAGGGAAAAAATTAGCAAAATTTAGCATTGCTACCAACGAAACTTATAAAAATGTGCAAGGCGAGAAAATTACTGACACACAGTGGCACAATGTAGTTGCCTGGAATAAAACTGCAGAAATTGCAGAAAAATATCTTGAAAAAGGAAAAGAAATTGCTATTGAAGGTAAATTAACATCTAGAAGTTATGATGACAAAGATGGAAATAAAGATATGTTACAGAAGTTATTGTGAATGAACTATTAATGCTTGGTAACAAACAATAGTTGGGAAGTTGCTTTGAAAAAGAAAAAACCGCCAATTGGCGGTTTTTTTACTTTATTTTCATTGAAAGCTGAATACGTTTTCTTACAACATCTACCTCTAACACCTTCACAATAACTTGTTGATGTAGGCTTACAATTTCATTTACATCACTAACAAACTTATCGGCTAAATTAGAAACATGAACCAAGCCACTTTCTTTAACTCCAATATCTACAAAACAACCAAAATTCGTAATGTTATTTACAATTCCTGGTAATAATTGCCCCTCTCGTAAATCATTAATTGTTCTAATGTTTTTATTGAATGTGAATACTTTTGCAGTTTCACGCGGATCTAAACCTGGTTTTTCTAATTCTGAAATAATATCTTTTAATGTTGGTAGCCCAATAGTTTTTGTGCAATATTTTTCTAAATCAATTTTTTGAAGAATTTCTTTATTTCCTATTAAATCAGCTACGCTACATTTTACATCTTTTCTTATTTTATTTACAATTGCGTAGCTCTCCGGATGAACTGCTGAATCATCTAACAGATTTTTAGCATTTTTAATTCTTAAAAAACCTGCACCTTGCTCAAATGCCTTGTTACCTAATCGTGGTACTTTTTTAATTTCAGACCTTGAAGTAAACGCTCCATTTTCATCTCTATAATTTACAATATTTTCAGCCAGTTTTGGACCAATTCCCGAAACATAACTTAACAACGAAGTACTTGCGGTATTTATATTTACTCCAACTGAATTCACACAACTTTCAACAACCGCATTTAACGAAGTTTTTAATTTTGCCTGATCTACATCGTGTTGATATTGCCCAACTCCAATAGATTTTGCATCAATTTTTACTAATTCAGCCAACGGATCAGCCAATCTTCTTCCAATTGAAACTGCACCACGCACAGTTACATCGTAATTTGGGAATTCATCACGAGCAACCTTTGAAGCTGAATAAATACTTGCCCCTACTTCGCTCACTACAAACACCTGAATATCTTTATTAAATCGCATTTTACGAATTAATTGCTCGGTTTCTCTAGATGCTGTTCCGTTTCCAATAGCTATGGCTTCAATTTTGTACGCATCAACCAACGAACTAATTTTTTTCATTGCTCCTTTTGAATCGTTTTTTGGAGCGTGCGGATAAATGGTTTCATTATATTCTAAACCCCCTTGCGCATTTAAACAAACTAGCTTACAACCGGTTCTAAATCCTGGGTCAATTGCCAAAATATTTTTCTCACCCAAAGGCGAACCTAACAACAATTGTTTTAGGTTTTTTACAAACACCTTTATGGCACTTTCATCGGCTTTTTCTTTTGCAATACTCATTGCTTCGTTTGACAATGATGGGAATAACAATCTTTTGTACGAATCTTCAATTGCTAAACTAATTTGTTCACTGCATTGATTATTTGACCGAATGACTCTATCTTCCATTTTTGCCAAAGCACGCTCATTATCTATTTCTATTTTAACCCGAATAAAACCTTCTTTTTCTGCCCTTAAAATAGCTAATAATCTATGTGATGGAATTCTATTTAAACTTTCAGACCATTCAAAATAATCCCTGTATTTTTGTGCTTTTTGCTTCGCTAGTTCGCCCGTTGGGCTCGTGTCATCCTCAATTTTTGTCTTAATAACTTTCGTATTTATGGTTGCAAAACGTTCTAACTGATAACGAATATTATTTCGAATATCAGTACGCTCATTCAACCATTCAGAAATTATATAACGTGCACCTTCTAACGCCGTATCTTTATCTTCAACTTCATCATTTACATATTTCGAAGCCGTATATTCCAAATCATTCACTCGCTGACTCATCATCATTTTAGCCAATGGTTCCAGTCCGTTTTTACGAGCAGTTTCAGCCTTTGTCTTACGCTTTTTCTTGAAAGGAAGGTAAATGTCTTCTAAACGGTTAAATTGGTTGTAGTCTCAATTTTTTTTCTTAATTCAGAAGTTAAAACCTCTTGCTCTTCTATAGCTTTTAAAATGGTTGCTTTTCGTTTTTCTAACTCTTCAAATTGTGCTTTATAGGTTACAATTTCTCCAATTTGCACTTCATCTAAATTTCCTGTTAATTCTTTTCGGTAACGAGCAATAAACGGAATGGTACAATCTTCATTTAATAGTTTAATGGTGTTTTCTATTCCTTTAGTAGGAAGGTTGGTGTTGGATTGTATAAAATTTAGGATTTGCATTTTTAAAATTTGAAGATGAAATTAACAAAAAACCCTGAAAAATAGGCTCAGGGTAATTGTATTTATTACGATTTAAAGAGATACTAAATCAAGTTAAGTATATTGCGAAAAATATATTAACTTATTTGCTCACCATTAACTACATCATCATTTTCCGGTTCAATAAAAGCAAGCTTTCCATCGGTAGTATCAGTCATTAAAATCATTCCCTGGCTTTCAACACCTCGTAATTTTCTTGGCGCTAAATTCACTAAAACGGTAACTTTTTGACCTATAATATCTTTAGGTTTAAAACTTTCAGCAATGCCAGAAACAATAGTTCGAGTATCAATACCAACATCTACTTTTAGTTTTAACAATTTTTTAGTTTTTGGCACTTTTTCAGCTTCAATTATAGTTCCCACACGCATATCAAGTTTCGTAAAATCATCAAACTCAATAGTTTCTTTTTGTGGTTCTACTACTTTATTTTCAGCTTCATTTGCCACTTTAGTAGCTTCTAATTTATCTAACTGATTTTGAATGTCTTTATCTTCAATTTTAGCGAATAATAATTCCGCTTTCCCTATTTTATGGTTTGCAGGAATTAGTTCGTTGTTTGTTTCAACTGAATCCCAAGTCATCTCTAGCTCACTCGATGTAACATTCAACATATTTTTCAATTTATTTGAAGTAAATGGTAAAAATGGTTCAGCAACTACTGATAAACCAGTTGCAATTTGCATTGCAACATACATAATGGTTTTAACTCTTTCAGGATTTTCTTTTACCTGCTTCCAAGGTTCCTCATCTGCTAAATACTTATTTCCTAAACGGGCTAAATTCATTAATTCCTGCGATGCCTCTCTAAAACGGTAACGCCCAATAGAACTAGCGATAATTGATGGAAATTTTTGCAATTTTTCTAATGTTTCGTTATCAACATCAGTAAACTCATTTGACTCTGGAATTACACCTTCGTAGTACTTATTTGTAAGCACAACAACGCGATTAATAAAGTTTCCAAATACAGCAACTAATTCGTTGTTATTTCTGGCTTGGAAATCTTTCCAGGTAAAGTCGTTATCTTTTGTTTCAGGTGCATTTGCCGTTAATGTATAACGCAATACATCTTGTTTCCCTGGGAAATCTTCCAAATATTCGTGTAACCAAACTGCCCAGTTTTTTGAAGTTGAAATTTTATCTCCTTCTAAATTTAGAAACTCGTTTGCAGGAACATTTTCAGGTAAAATATAACTTCCTTCTGCTTTTAACATTGCCGGGAAAATAATACAGTGAAACACAATATTGTCCTTCCCAATAAAATGAATCAACTTTGTATCTTCGTCTTTCCAATAAGGTTCCCAATCTTTTCCTT
>FUWD013232246.1_pt1 | contig 10666 bp, 18 predicted proteins | sample 1063281 | NCBI WGS metagenome assembly FUWD01 (sample SAMEA79048168, study PRJEB19326) | metagenome | biome: marine
CCTTCCTTTAATTTTCAAGCAATTCTTCCTGCAGGTAAGTTAACTTCAAAGTATTCATTCCATTTAGTTCTTGTTCTTGCTTTTTTTCATACACTTTCATTAATTCTGCATCTTTCTTAGTTTGTTGTGATGTAAACTCCGTTTTCATTTTCTGATATTGATTTACCAACTCTTCTGGAGGTTTTTGTAACAATATTCTTTTGCAGAACCTATCAACATCAGGATGTCTTACAAGAAGCTTCTTAGTAATAAAATTTATCCTTGTCATCATTGTATTGCATTGTTCTTGGAGAAATTATAGTCTTATTTTCCTTCCATCCTTCTGCCATCCATCTGCAGTTCATTAATTCTCTAACTCCTTTAGATACATCTGTCAAAAATGGAACATTAATCATTAATATATAATTTCTATGCCTTCCTGTCTGTAAAAAATTCCTTAATCCTCTATTGAAAGCATTTCTCCAATTAACATTGTTAAAATCCGCTCCTGCTTCATCAAACATTATGCACTTGCCTTTCTTTGCAAAATATTCTGGTGTGTTGAATGCCTCAAACATTTTTGATGCTGAAAAGAATACTTGTGTATCAATATCAAAGTTTGGATCATAAGAAGAAAGCTGTGATAAACAAGCCCAACTTTTTCCTTCACCAGGCAATCCAGTTACAATGCAGTTGATGCAGTTGTTCTTTTTATGAATCCTATTCTTGAAATATGTTATCCAAGGGTTTGTATCCTCTGGTTTGTATTTTATTGCCTGCCTTTTCCCAATCTTTGATTTATATTTTACCATTCTTAATCAAAATCTGCGTTTTCTATTTCCATCCAATTCTTTCTTCCAAACAATTTGTTTAAACTAAGAAAAAGAGACTGAAACAATCTTAGCTTTTTTATCCTGTATTCTTCCAGTAAAACTTGGTCCTTTGGATCTGTGTAATATCCTTCGCCTAAAATAACTTCTTCATCAATAGAACTTTTATCAATAAAACCTTTTTCAAGTTTTGCTGATATTTCATTAAAAATTTTCCATTTTTCTTTCATTGTTTTATCAAACTTATGAACAGAAACATGTGCTAAACAAAGAATTCCATTGCAATATGTTTCTCTTGTGTCTGGAACATAAATATCTTTCTCACCGCCAGACTTTGTTACCATGGTGCTGTAATATCCTCCTCTCATTTCATTAGTTGCTACATTTGTAATTCTTCTTAGGTGTGAGAAAAGAACTTCCTTAAATGTATCTGCATTTCCTCCACCATTACTTTCACCCATTTCTTCCATTGTATTATGCCTCCTCAATTAATGTGTTCTTGTTTTTGTTGATAACCTTTCAATAATATCTCTAAATAAAAGTTCTATCATCTTTAGTATATAAATTCCTTTGTTATAATTTATTTTTGTAGTTATGTTCTGGCTATTTTCCCCATCTCCTTCAATAACATAATCTTCTACTTTATTAGTCTTAATATTACCTAATTCTTTCTTTAGGTTAATTAACTTTTCTTTTTCTTCCTTTAAAAGTTTTGATTGAAGAGCCATTTCAAATTCTGAAATTATATACTTATATCTTTTATAATACTCTCTTTTCATATTTGTGCCAGTTAATTCTTTTGCCCAATTACCATTCCTTAATTCAACAAGTGCTATATCTAAAGCATTAATCTTTTCTTCAAAAAAACTCGGTATATTTTCCATTTCTTATGCCTCACTCAACTTTTTCAATAGAAACATAGTCTCCAGTTTCTATACCACAATCCCTTGGGATAGTAACTAACTTTTGTTTCTTTTTTTTTGCTAACCAAACTTTACTAAATACCTTAGTCATAATAGTAGGTAATAGTAATTACTATTTAAACATTTATATTTTTTAACAACATATAAAAAGATTGAAAATATTTGTATTACATTGTAAACATTGTAAGGCCATCCAACATGTCAAAAACCATGATAAGAAGTTTCCGAATTTCTGAAGAGCTTGACAAAAAACTCTCTAAGTTTTCTCAAAAAAGTTTGTTCTCCCGTTCATTGATTATTAAGCTATCACTTAAAAAATATTTAGGTGGTAAATAAAATGGCAAGACTATATGCAATAGGAAAATCAAAGACTGGAAAGACAGTTTATTCTGCTAACAAACCATCAGCTCCAAAACCATCTCAGTTTAAATCACACAGAGATTATTCAAAAGCAAGTTATCTTTATTCTAAAAGTAAGAGGGCAGACACCATTGCAAAAGTTAAGGCAGGTAAAAGCTTAAGCAGTTCTGAATTAAAAGGAGCAGGAGTTCAATCAACAAAGTCTGGCGGCTATAAATATTATGATTCAGCAACACAAAAATATGTTACAACAGAAACACCCAAAGTTGTAACGCCATCAGCAGATAAGAAATGGTATTATGACCCTGTGCTAAGAATCACAAGTACAAAGGCAGTTGAAGGACAACAAGCAATGACTAAGCAGGAAGCCTTGAATGTAATAAGGCGTATGCCTAAAGAAACAAAGACAGAATATGCAACTCAATACAAACAATATGAATCAGCAAAGAAACAAGTAGAAGAATATCAACAGAAAAGTAATGATTCAAAAATGTTGAGAAAACCTTTATCATTACAAGAAGCACTATCATCAAAACAAAAAAGTTGGGGACCAAGAATATCTAATCTTCCACCAGAACCATCATATTTTGGTGGAACAACATACACAAAAGAGGTTAGTAAGCCAACACTTTTACATACAACAAAAAGGTATGGTATGGAATTACCTATTGTTGAAATAACTCCTGAATGGTTGAAGGATATAACTTCAAGAACAGAACAAAAAGCAGAGAAAAAAACAGGAGTTGGTGGGCAAGCAGCTATGTTTGGTGCAGCAGCTTTAAGTGGTGTAGGAACTTATTTTTCTGTTGTCACAAATCCTTTTAAAGCACTAAAAGGTTTTGGTTCATTTATTAAGGCTGGTGTGACGGATCCTTTTGGAACAGGTGTAGCAATAAAACAAGAATTAACCACAAGACCAGTAAGTATGATTGCTGATATATTTGCTACAGGAAAAGCATTTAAAACTTATGGTGCAGTAGCAAAACCTGTTGTAAAATATGTGAAACCAGAGATAACAACTTTAAAAGTTCCAACAGATAAAGGAAAAACAACTGTATATAAAGGATTTTCTATATTTGAAAGACCAGTCATTGGTTATTCTGGTGGAAAAATAAAACTTGGAACACCAGGTGGAGTTGATTTGTCAGTAGCATCAAAACCATTTATTGTTGAGAGTGCTGCTGGAACAAAAATATTATTAAAGAATATGGGGAAGCAAGACTTGATATTGTCAAAACAATTAAGTGGCAGTGCAAGCGGTGTTGGTTTATATAGTGAAGCAAAGCCAGGTGGATTTGATTTATTGCAAAAGCAGTTTGAAGGTTACCAATTTAAAGTTTCCCCATCTGGAAAAAGTGTTATAACAACTTCTGGACAACTTATGTCACCAACTGAATTAACAAAATTTGGTGGTTTAATTACAAAAACAAGAACAGTTGAATCAACACCAAGTAAGTTTGTTGTTGATAAATTTTTAAAGCAATCAAGAACATGGAACGAAGCAGAATTAACTAAGATATTAGATTTTACTAAAAGAAGTAAAGGAGAACTTTTTGGTAGCTTTCCAGCACAACAGCAGACCAAACCATCACTAAGAAGAGTACCAGCGGATGTAGATATTAGGTTTGAAATGCCAAAAGAAGAATTAGTATTAAAAGCACAGGAACTTACAAAAGAATTAAAGAAGATGGGTTCCCTTGTTAAAATAGAATCAGACACAGCATTGATTGAAAAATGGATACCTGAACAAAAAGGATATGTTCATGGTGTTGATATTCACACAAAAAATTTTGAGGATTTAAGCCAAGATGCTTCTGACTTAGCGAGTGATATGGTAACAGGAGATAAAATTTATGGTGCACCATTAGACCAGCCAACAATTAAGATTGAGGATGTAAAAGTAATGCCATTGTCAGAACAGGTTGTTAGAAAGATGAGTTCTATTGCAACAATAAGACCAGGGCAACCAGGTGAGTCTTGGACTATTGCACCTGAAGCACATAGAATGAAAGACATCCCAGATTGGTTTGCTGGTTATGAAACTTTATCTGGAAAACAAGCACTTGATTTAAGAGGATTATATCCTACTGATTTGTTTAAGGATTATGGCAAAGGGATAGCTGGGAAGATACCTTTATACAAATATACACAACCAGCATTTAAATATCCATCAGGATATTCTTTTTTAGGACTTACAAAGAAAACTAAATATCCTTCTTATTTTGATAAAACATCATTCCTTTCAAAAGTACAGGACTACAAACTTGATTATAAAATTAAATATCCAAAGACAACACCAAGCACAACATATCCATCTTATCCATCAAAGGCTTTAAAATATCCTTCTTACCCATCAAGGGTACTAACTTATCCATCAAAGGCAGGGGGTTACCCATCAAGAACAACACCATACAAACACCCATCATCATATCAACCATCATCAAAAGCACCAAGCAAAAGTCCTTACATTCCAAGGTCACCATCCCCTCCATCACCTTATACCCCAAGGTCACCATCCCCTCCATCCCCTCCATCTCCATATAAACCACCACCACCTTATCCTTATAGTTCGAGATATTATGGAGAAGAAACTCCCCCACCTCCACCACCAACATTTCCTAAATATTATCCTAAAACAATAAAACAAACACCATTTTATAAAGGAAAGAAAAAGAAACTAAAAGAATTTAAGTTTAAATATTCACCAAGTTTAGTCGCAGGATTAAAGAAAATCACAACAAAAGAAATGAAGATTCCTAAGCATTTAACAGGAGTTGGTATAAGGCCTGTAAAGAGGAAGAAATGATAATATCAAACAAAGTTAAGAAGTTGTTTAATGTTATGCTATTAATCTTTTTTGGATATACTACAATTATGATGATTCCAACATTACTTACTTTAGGAATTAATCTTTTTGTTGTTGAAAGAAGATTTTTTATTGCCACATTTTTAGGTAATTTTGTTGGACTCATACCATTTTGTATTATTATTTTTTTGGTAACAAAAAAATGTTTAAAGAGTTATAAGTTATTATCAACACAAACCAGTATTAGGAGGGCATAAAGACAATGGCATTATTCGGACAACCAAATCAGGAAAAACAACAGCGTCAAATGTTTGATGCAGAGCTGCAATCCACAAGAGAAGAGAACGCAGTAAAGTATTCAGATGTAGGTGATGATGTTTACTTTGCACAGAAGGAAAAGAATGAGGACTTAACTCGCTGGCAGCAGGACCTGAAGTCAGAGATTGAGTTAACAATACACGACTTGAAAAGAGAAGTTGAAAGTGGGAAAGGATACAGACCAATGCTTGAATTCACTGGAAGATTCACAGTTGTGAAAGGAGAGAAGAAAAGAGTGATGAGGAAAGTAAAGCCGATGATGAACCATTTAGGAATCAATATGTTCCGTGGTGCAATAAGACCGCTAACAAGCAGAAACCTAATGATGAGCAATTATAATGAGGACAAGATATTTGTCAAGCTTAGGTCAATAATGATTACTTTGATAAGCCACCTTGCATACCATCAGAGGAACTATGAGATTGCTGTTGGTGACCTTTCAATGATAATAAGGATGTTCAAGGATATTGCAGAACCTGCACACTGGAGAGCATTAAATAATGGAGAGCGTTCATACTTGAACACAATCAACAAAAGGATAGAAGCAATTGCTTACGGTGATCCAAACCAGCAAGGTCAGCAGAAGAAAGGTTTGCTGAATCAATTAATGAATTAAATAAAGGAGGAAATCAAAATGAAAAAACTAACCAAGAACATTAAGAAATACACTGAAGGTGCTGTAACTTTAGGAGTCGGCTCTGCAATAGGAGCTAAGCTTGCCGTTCAAGCACCAGGTGCATCTGTCACGCCAGCCTTCAGTTCAGCAGCAGGCATGATGCCAATGGTCGGAACAACAATGATGGGCACAGGTGTTTTGAGAATGGTCGGAAAACTTAGTCCAAAGAAAAGAAAGCGGAGGAGGAAATAAAATGGTAAGAGCAGGTTACGGAAAGAAAGATGGCTCAGCTAGGGGTAGCACTTCAGGCGGCAGAGGTAGAAACAGAACTGACAATTGTAGGCATCCTAATAAAAGGAGGAAGAGATAATATGAAAAAAATCCAGAAGATGAACAAGAAGCTTGACTCAAAGGCAGCAGTTGATTTAAGCAGGAACTTTGCAAGGAGATATAAGAAGAGCAAACCAAAGCTGCCAAGAATACTTAAAACAAAATAATACGGAGGGATATAAAATGAAAGTAATAAAACATTATATGAGAAAGAAGCCACACTCAAGTAAGAAAGTAAGAGTAGATGGCTACCAGAAAGCAGGAAAGAGGAAAGCACCTGCAAAGTAAGTATAAATATAAGTATATTTTGACAATCGAGGAGGGCATAAAAAATGGATGACAACAGTAAAGTATGTTTAGCAATAAGTGCTGGAGTATTAGTAAACATCTTGGCGATAGGTCTTGGGATAACAAACACAAACATTGTTTATTCACAAGGCGTTTGCTTGATGGCTAATATAATCAGCTTTGCTATATTTACAATAATATTAGTGATGATTAAAAGTTCAACAAAAGAATAGTATGGAGGTAAAAATGGGATTTAAAACCATGACTGGAAAAGGAAAATATGGGATTACAGCAACTCATAAAGGAAGAAGAAAAGTAGCTGATACTACTTTTAGTACAAAAGAAAAAGCAGAAAAAGTATTGGAGAGATACCTTAAATCAAAGAAAAGAAAAGGATTCAAAAATCCAAGAGTAATTAAACTAAAAGGTTATAGAACTAAGAGTAAAATATAATAATAATAACATAAATCGAGGAGGGCATAAAAAATGGTAGATGTAAGTGAACTAGGGACATCGTTCGCACAAGGATTCACAGGAATATTACCGCAAGTAATGAAGTATATTGGTTACCTATTCTGGGGTGTATTAATCCTCGGAGGTATGTGGGCAGCATATATTTTGTTTCAGTATAAGTATAAATATATGTATGCGGTCGCAGGACCTGGCGGAATACAGCGTTTAAAGAAAGACAGGATAAGACCAGTAAAACATAACGGGGCTGAAAAATGGCAGTTGCTTTTTGCAAAGGACAAGATAGAACCGTTTGACTCAAAGTTTGTTTATCCTGGAAACATAGTGTTTGGTTACAGAGCAGAAAAGGATTGTCATGTTCCTGCAAAGTGGAATGAACTGACTGGTTCAATTGACATAATACCAAGAGATGTTAAGTTTTGGCAGAGCACAGAAATACAACGAGCAGCTTTGGAATACCAGGACTTGCGTTCAAGGATGCTGCCAATACTCACCACACTTGGAACAATAATATTTTGCTTATTGCTCGTCGGAATAACTGTGTGGATGACATACAAATATATTGGAGGCGGATTAAACTCAGTTGCAAGCAGTGTATCAACATTGCAGAGTGCAGCAGGTGGATTAGCCCCAAGCTAAACAAAGAAACAAAACAAATGAAACAATCAAAGCAACCCCAACTTGTTTGGATAATTGTATTATTAGGCACTGTCGGCTTAGTTTCGGCAGTGCCTTCTGTGCAATTGGTAGACACGAATGAAATATCTTATTTGAATGTTTATGAATATAATGTCAGCATTCATAACAATCTTACAGGTTTGCAGGGCGGAACAACAGATGAATATTACCATCTGACTGCAGCAGAACATTCTGGTATTAGCACACTGCTTGGCGTGAACGGGACTTACTTGCCTTTGACTGGTGGAGCAATGTCAGGCACAATAGACATGGACGGCAACAGCTTAACAAATGTTGGAGAATTGATTATATCTGGCTTGACAACTGCACAGAATATTACTCCAGTAACACACAATCTTTATTCACTTGGCAACACAACGCACTGGTGGGCTAAGGCATACATTACTAATTTGTATGCTACCACAATAGATGCAACAGATTTAACTTCAACTAACATAGATTCAACCAATCTTGATTCAACCAACATAGATTCAACAAACCTCAACTCAACTAACATTGATTCAGAAGTACTTGAGGTTAAGAACAACATGACGCTTGGCAGCTTTGTGTGAAAGACGACGGAGCTGACATGGTTATAATACTTACTTAATCATTTGGGAGGGCATAAAGAATGAAAAAGGAAACAATAAAGAATATAGGCTTTGTGTTATTGGCAATCTTGCTGATTGTCATTACTGCAATGTCAGCCATGAGTTTCAGAGAACTTTATGGCGGTCAGTGGACTTGTATAGCAAACAACTGTACTGAATGGGCAACAGGCGATGATTGGATAACAGACAACTGTCGTCCAGAAGGCGAGGTCGGAAACCAAACGCTTACATGCAAACTTACAATAGAAGACAATGAATACACTGCACCATTATCAATCATAAATATATCAAATGTTAGGAGCTGTCGAATAAACAGCTGCATAACTGAAGTTTATGTAAGGGGAAAAATAACCAATTAGGAGGTAGAAAATATGAAAAATAAAACAATGGGGATAATATCCCTTATGGCAGTAATGCTTTTTGCGTTTGCCACAACAGCTTTAGCAGGTGACTTTAAAATACAGTCACCAGTAGGCACAGATATTTTTACTGTAGATACCAGTGGAAATATTGATGCAGACGGAACAATAAAAGAAAGTAATGTATTGCTTTCAGATACATATTGGAAAATAGTAAATGTATCAACACCAGCTGATGGGAACACTAACTTGTCAACAGCAGACCAGATATTTGATTACATAGCAACGCTTAACATTGTAGCAAATGCCTGGAACGACTTGACTGATATGACATTGACAGACACTTATATCTATGTAGGTAACGGAACAAACGACCCGCATGGGGTTGTAGTAAGCGGAGATGCAATAATGGCAAATACTGGAGCACTTACTTTGGACGCAGACATCACAAGAGATGCTGAAGTTCCTGCTTGGGGCTACTGGAATGAAACCACAGATGTTGATGACGACGAGATAACAGAGGCAAAGATAGCATTCTCAACAGCTTGTGCAGCAGGAAACCATTACTATTTGAGTGGCAATGACTTGGCATGCGAAGCAGATGATGACACAACTTACACAGCAAACACACCATTGAACTTAACAGGAACTGCATTTGACTTAATAGATTGTGCAGACAATCAAATCTACAAGATGGTTGGAACAACCTGGACATGTTCAGCAGACACCGGCGGAATGGAAAATGTTGTTGAAGACTTGGCACCACAGCTTGGCGGCAACTTAGATGTGAATGACTTTGGAATTGATGGCGGCGGCAACACAAACATGACAATAGATGGAACTGGTAACTTCATTATAGTGCTTAGCTAATTAGGTGTTCAATGAAAGCAGAGATATTTTTTTTAACTGGATTATTAGTCTGTATAGCTTTGACACTCTCTGCATGCACACCGCAACAGATAACTGAACTTGAGGCACACCAGAAAGATGTGCTTGTAACTTTTACAACACCCCAATCAGACCCGCAAATGATAAACACTTTTTCAGCAGCAGAAATGACTGAAATAATTAACCCATACTTTTCAGTCCAGAACTCAACAGGCGAAATATTCAGAGTTGACCACGCAGGTAACTTCTACCTCTACCCCCTTATAACCTGTGGAAAACTTTATACTGATGGCGCTGGATTGCTTACCTGCGGAACTGATACTGATACAACTTATTCAGCAGGGAATGGAATAAGTGAAGCATTAGAGGTATTTAGTGTAGCAGGTGGTGATGGACTAACACAAGAAGCAAGTGGATTAAAAGTAACAGTAGATGGTATAGGAGATACTCAATTAGAATACAATACAGGACAGGCACTTACAACTACAAGTGATGTTCAGTTTAACAACGCAACTGTTAATTCAATAGTCTTAGATGGTGATGCAGCCAATCATAATATTTATGACAATGCAACCTGCATTATAATGAAAGCAGGAACAACTTATCTGGAGGTTTGCGAGTGAAATTTAGACTTGTTTATAACAAAAAGGCAAGAGTCTTGAACACAAAAAGATTATTTTTGATATTTGCATTCTTAGCTTTAGTTCTATTGCCTTTTGGAATCTCTGGAATTGGAGATACATTAACAGATGATTTAACTAAAATAACTAAAGATGATGTTTTTAAAGAGCTTGTTTCAAATGATGCAGGTAAGACAGAGGCAGTTTTTAAATTACAAAATGTAATGAATACAGAACAAATAAATAGAAATGATATTAAAATAAACTTCAATGAAGTCTGTGGAAAAGTAAACAGTTACAATCTTTTAATTAATTCTACTTGTGAAGCAGAAAGAGTTAAAGAGGAAATTTATGATACAAGAGAAGTCTGTTATAATCAAACTGTAAACAATACAAATGTAACTAAAGGAGATTTAGAGTTAAAACCAATAGAAAAAGTAGAAGAAGTTTGTTATAATGAAACTTTTGTAAACAAGACTATTTATGAGAATTATACTTATCCTTGCTTTAAAGAATTTGAAAAAATAGTGCAACTGACTTAAGAACATAAATTAGATGCTGATGTTTCTTTTGATACCTGTTCTGATGG
>FUWD013232511.1_pt1 | contig 10663 bp, 15 predicted proteins | sample 1063281 | NCBI WGS metagenome assembly FUWD01 (sample SAMEA79048168, study PRJEB19326) | metagenome | biome: marine
ACAAGTAATTTCTCACTCTTAGTATCCCAATTATAATTACAATGCGAGCAGTTAATTTTTAGCATGTAATTAATTAGTAGTAGTAGTAGTTTATATAATTATGCCTCTAAACTCAAAAAAGTTTATAAACATTGATTTTTATTAAAATCTATGGATATATATTTTAATTTGTTTTTATTGATAATTATAGTGCTAGGATTTATACTATTGAAGTACACTGCGAACCCATATTTATATGTGGGATTGATATTAGTTTCTGTGTTTGGATTCATATTCGCAGTCACAACACCATTATATTATGTTGATGGGATGACTACAGACATAGTATATAATGGGACAATAGCGATAGGTTCAATATCTGGACCGATTAAAATTGATATGAGTACTTATGATTGGGTAATGCAAGTGTTTTATATGATGACATTAATAGGGAGTATAATTTATTGGGCTTATGAGAGTAGAAGAGCACCAGACGAAGATGAAGGTTACGATTATAGTGAGTAAAAACATTCAAAAAACTTTTTAAAGACTAAAAACCATATTCTTATTACGTCTGAAAGGACAACATCATTAACAAATGAATGAATTATTAAAAACTAAAAAAGCATCTACATCTACCTCAGGTTTAAGTATTGCGTTACAAGCAATTTTTATCTTAGGTATTGCAGTAGGAGTTACTCAAGGAGTAATCGCCGCAGGAAATTTCACAGGTCTAACATTGACAGTGATCACATACGCACCAGTAATTATTGTTGCAGGATTCTTATACACAGTGGCTAAGGATTCAGGTATGGCTAAAGGTATGTAAGGTTTCCCTTACTACTTTTTATATTAAATCAAACACATAATTCTAATTAAACCAATTCTACAAAAAACTTTATAAGTCTGCATTTTCATTATAATTAATATATATGGCAGAGAAAGTAGTTAAGACAATTTATAGGAGAGGTAAACCAGCTTACGCAATCACCAGTTCAGGTAGACGTATTAAAACATCACGAGATTTAACAGGTAAATCTGTATCAGGTGGTAGTTCATCATCTAGTTCTAAGAGGAAACCAACAGTAAAGCAGGATACTATTAAAATAGGTGGTAAAGTTATTGTAGGGTTCACAGATTTAAGGACTGGCGAGTTTAGTCCTAGCGGTTCAGGCGATAATGCTGCAGTATTTGCATCAGTAAGAAAATCTTTTGGCACTTCTAACACTTCACAGATTAGAACAATATCTAAACAAAAGGAAGTAGCAACACAATTAGCTACTATGAAGCGTGAATCTATTAAACAAGAAAATATTTTTACTAAGAAAATAGTTGCCGAGAAAATACAAAAAGCTAAGATAGATAAGAAACAAAAACTATTCTTAGAAAAACAATATGCAAGAAATAAACGATTAGGTACAAAAGTGAACACTATAAGTGAAGATATTGGATTGAAGAAATTGCCCTTTAATGTTGATTTTTCAACATTAAATAAAAGAATTAAACTTATTCAAGACTTACAAACGGCAGACGTTAAGAAAGAAACTCTTGCTAAGAATAAAGCTGACAGAGATACAATTAATAAAGTATTACGAGAAACTGCAGTACTACAAATTAGGGACACTACAAGACGTGCCTTAGTTCAACAAGCATTAACAGGTAAACCATTAACTAAAGAACAACAAAAAGATTTCTGGAAAGCGTATAGTTTATCATTACCAGAGAAAGGAGTAAGATATATTGGGAAGATTATACCTAATATCTTAGCTTCTAACTTTGATTATGGGAAACAATTAAGAATCAGAGGAGAAAAGGGAGAATCAAACCCATTAAGTAACGATTTAAAGAATTATAAATTTAAACCAGTTAAAGTTGCTAGCGGTATCGGTAAAGGGACAGGAGATTTAGTTAATTTCATTTTAGGAGTTAAGGGAGTTACTATTAATTCGCGTGGAGAGAGTTATGACGGAGTAATCGCTACTGGATCAAGAGCATTAATTGAATATTCCATGAAAGTAACTAAAGAGATAATTGATGGACGGAATGGAATGGTTAGAGTTCAAAAGGATATGGTTGAGTTAGCTTTAGCGTCAAAGGCAGTAACTAAGGCGAGTATTGACGTGGGTAAATTCATTAAAGAGAAACCTATTACTGTTAGTTTGATTGTTGGTGCAGCAATTACTGCAGGAGTTATTAGTTCTAGGAAGTCTTTTTTTGCTAATCCTGACGAGAATATAGGACGTGCTTTAGTTTGGTTATTTCCAGGAACAATAATTAAAGTTGTCAGTTGGTACAGGGAAAATCGCATCAAAGACTGTGAAAGTAGTAGTTTCAAAGATAGAACCTTTAATCTTTTCTGCTACAGAAGCAAACACAATAAAAACTCAAATTAAAGTAATCTCTCAAGCAAATGCTAGGTTTGAAACGTTAAAGAAACTTAAAAATCGTAGTTTGGCACAAGCAAATGAATTTAATGGTTTGAAAATAGGTTTTAGGGACAGGATTACAAGTTTAAATAACTTAAAAGCGTTACAAAAAACCGAGAAAGAATTACTTTTATTGAAAGATTATACAACTTCGAGCGCAGTAACAAAAGTGGGTAAACAAAAGAAGAAGAATATTGAACGTAAATTGCCAGCATTAAAGACTAAATCACCTATTGATGTTGCTACTGACTTGTCAAGAAAGTATAATAAAACTAAGGCATTGAATCCTACAACTATTGCTAAAGGTTTGGGCATACTATTTAAAGAGAAAGTGCCTAAAAAGGGTAAACTAAAATCAGTTTTCACGGGTAAAGAGAAAGTACAATTAACTAAATTTAATGAATTAAGGAAAGGAATTGATGAAGTTATCAGTTTTTGGAAAGGATTTGGTAAGAATTTCAAAGAAGATGACATTGGCAGAATACTAAAGATAAAGGTAACCACTATAGAAAAGGAAATTAAGTTCTTTACTAAATTGAAAAAGCAGACAAATATTAAAGATTTTAGTAAGATTAAGAATTTAGAACAATTTTTAAGGAAAACTAATGACGAGATATTGAAAGCTGAAGCAAGGAAATCATTAATGAAAGTATTTGATAAAGTGTATAAGAAATTAGAATTGGAAGTAAAGACTGATAAACGTAGTAAATCGTTATTAAATGCGTTAATGAAGGACAAAAAGTTTAAGAAGGCACAGAAATTACTACAAAAACTGTCAAGTAATTTAGATAATTATTCGTTCGCACAATTAAGGCAGTTCACTAAGAGTCTGAAGAATATTAAAGATAGTGGTAGATTAGTTACTAAAGAACATAGGGCATTGAGGGACAAATTTGAATTTATTGTAACTACTATTAAATCCGTTAAGATTAATAATAAGGCAGTATTCCAAACTATGGGTAAGAGGGGAAGTGTTAGAGGTTTGAGTGCTTTTGGTAAACAACAAAGTAACGGTATTGTGAAAAATCTTATCAAGGACAATTTTAATCAAACTGTGAAAAAGAGTAGAGACTTAGCTAAGACGTTACGAACAGATAAACAAAGATTCCTGAATAAGCAAACTAGAGGATCTAAACAGAAGTTCTTGACTACTAGACAACAATTAAAGGAACAATTTGGAAAGACTAAGATTTCAGATAAGAAAGTAAAACAATTAGAAAAAGAATTAATTAAAGAAGTTGAAAGGAAAGCTAAGGTTAAATTAAGTATTAAGCAAAAAGCAGTCTTAAAAGCGTTCTTAAGGGAAACAATTAAGGTAAAAGTGCAAGAAACAATTAAGATTCAAGACATGATTAAGTCTAATCTAAAAGGAATAATGCAGTTAAAGAAAGAAACTATTATCCCTGAGATTGTTGATAAGAAAGCAGCTGGTAAAATTAGACGAATTAAACAAATTAAAAATACTAAAGTAAAAAGGATAACTAAACCTGTAACTAGGCCTATTAAAAAGATTAAACTAATTAAAGTAAGAAAATTAAGGAGACCGCCAACACCTCCCCCACCTAAAAAGCCTAAAGTTCCTAGACTGCCAGACTTTGATAGCCCTAAATTAAAGAACAAACTAATCAAATTCAAGGGGACTTATGTTGAACGTAGAAACCCTAGAAAGAATTACAATATACGCACTAATCCACGAGTGACAAAGAAATACGTTAAGCAAACTACTAGGAACAGATTACTTAAATTCCTAGCAGATAAAGCTGATCGTGAACTGGTTAGAGCAATATCTAAACCTAAAGTGGTTAGCATCATCAAGGGAACTAAGGATATTGCTACACCTAAAGTAATGAAAAAGTTTAAGAAAACTAAGAAAGGTTATTTGGAAAAGATTAAATTCGCTTTTGATACAAAAACAGAGGTTCGACAAGCACAAGCGTTAAGGAAAAGGGCTAAATCTAACAAGAAAGTTAAGCGTAGACCTAAGGAAAAGGTTAATAAATTTAAGAAGAAAAAACAAAAAACTATTAAAAGGAGAAAATAGAGAGAATGAATATGAATATGAAAAATAATAAGAAAGGACAAGTAGTGGTTGGCGTAATAGCGTGGTTATTCGCTACATTCTTCTATTTCATGGCAGGTTACCCAATCTTTAGAGGGATTATGGATTCTATCATAGGTAGTGGAGATTTCACAGGGATTAGTTTATTCTTTGCCACAGTAGCACCATTTGTGCCAATTATGGGGTTAGTTTGGTGGGGGTATAAGATAATGAACCCTGAACCTAGTTTTGGTACAGGAGGTTTAAGTCAATGAATAAACTGTTTAAGTTAATATTATTATTATTGGTGGCACTGTTCAGTATTAATGTTGTTAGTGCTGTGGATTTTGAAATATTAGTTTTACTAATATTGAATATAAAAATGTTGAGTAGATTTAACAGCAATTACAGGATTAAGTAATGGTAGAGTGGCTAATGCCTATCATGCTCCAACAGATTCTAACCAGTTATTTTTAGATATTTGTGATTCAGACGCTACTAATTGTAATATCACTACCCTTATTTTTGGAGGGACTTTAACTTCTTTAGATATATTTGATGATACCATTAATGAACAAATAATAGTATCTTATACTAGTACTTCATGGGGGCAAACTATGAGATATGACTATAATGGGTCTATTATAGTAGTGGAATTTTATTTAATTCAGTTCAACTAATTATGTTAGTAGTACTCAAATTATAGTACTCATTTCGCTATAGCTATTTGGGTCGACTACTCATACATAAATATGTTACTGATTATCAGTGTCCAGTAGTGTAGCCACAGAGCGCTACACTAATAGAAAATAATCTATACTACGAAGGTATTAGCACTTTAGATGGTAGAAGTGCATTTGGAGGAGAATTAAACATATGGGATATGAGTTTATCTCATGTTGCAGGAGCACCCTATAATACTGGTGGTTCTGATTATGTGGACATGGTTGAAGGGAGTGATAATAAACTTAAAATAATTTATAGGGATGTAGGTTCATCTAGTTGGCTAACTTTCTTAAGTTGTGATTTAGATGGAACTAATTGTGGTAGTGAAATAGTTTATAGTACTGGTTCTACTAGTTCACAAAGTATGACGGAATTTGATGAGAAGATATTTGTGGCATTCAGAGATAACGCTGATGGATTAGGTAAAATGATTAATATGAATTTAACTGGTGGAGATTTAAGTGCAAAAAGTATATTTAGTTCTGCTAGTTCAAACGCTATAAGTTTAAAAGCTACAACAATAGACACATTAATAACTTCATATAATGATGTTACAAATTCAAAAGGTATGTTCGCTATTAGTGAAGCATTAGTAAGTGGCGCAGTAGTTACTATTAATAATCCAATTGAATCAGAATACTTAAACAATCTATCATTCACATTAAATATAACAACTGATTTAAACACAAACTTAACATACTCTCTTAACGGTGCAAGTAATGTAACTTTAGCAACTGATAGTAATAGTTCAGTATCAACAATCACAGGAATAGAGGGAACAAACACCATTATAGTATACTCTAACCTTTCAGGAGAGATTACGTTTAGTGATTTAAGGACGTGGACAATTGACACAATCAACCCAGCAATAACTAATAACGTCCCTGCAACTATAACATCATACCAATTCCTAGATAGTTATTTCTCTTGCACAGATACGAATATTCAATCCTGTAACATATCAATAGACGGACTAAATAAAGCGTCAGGCACTAACTTCACACTAACACATAACGGAAACTTAAGTTACAACATTACAGCAATAGACTTAGCAGGGAACACAGTTATAGAAGCAGGAACAATATTAATCAATCCCTCAGACATATTTTATTTTGAGAATAATGTTACATCTGCAGCGATAACTGATTTCTATATTAATGGAGTTTTATATAATAATAATTATTCGTTTAATCATTATGATTTTGGATTAGGTAGTAATTCAGTAGAGTTTTCTAAGGCTGGGTTCGTTAATACTACAATCAATTTCGAGTTAAACAATACTAATCAATTGAACACAACATACAGCATAGAACCAGTTACTATTTTTATGCGTGCATTTGATACTTCAACATACGTACAATTAACTTTCGATGTTGTAGTGCAAAACTCCACAGACATAGTTACGTTTACTAATTTAACTGAATTGGATAAGATGTATGCTGCATTACCTAATGGAGATATTACATTCACTGTATCAGCGGCAGGGTACTCTAACGGAATTTATGTTAATACTTTAACACCTTACACTAGCTTAGTTTTTGACGTATATTTGACACCGACAAACGTAACTGATGTAGTTATATTCACTACTAAGGATTTCTATTCTAACTTACCATTGGGTAGTGTATTGATTGAAGCGCAAGAGATAATTAATAGTACAACCGTTACAGTTCAACAAGTATATACGGATGAGGCTACAGGAAGTGCGTACCTATCACTTAATAGTGAGGAAACTTACACGTTTGTATTTTCTAAGGATGGTTATGTATTAACTAGTGTGGGAAGTATACCTAACGTATTAACGTACACGATTAAACTTAAGCCTGACACGACACAATACTCGTACATTGACGACATTAATTATAGGTTCACGCCAACACAAAGTACATTATATCCTGGAAATAATTACACGTTCACAGGTTTTATTAGTGGTACGTCAATCAGTTTTAGTAATTTTAGTATAACAACTAATAATGGTTCTAGTTTGTATTACGATACTAGCACAAACCCTACAGGGACTACTTTCACATACGTTTATGCGTTATTGAACACAACCAACATAACCGAGATAATACTTACAATGAGTTACGTTAGGGACGGAATAACGCAAACTGTTAGTAGAGGTTATAATGTATTAATATTGCAAGATTCGGAGATTAAGAGTGCAACAGATTTCGCTAATGATAGTAGTGAGGAAGCTAAATTGATTAGGTTCTTTGTGATATTAGTTACGTTCATAGCGTTCATAGTATTTAGTCAGAAATTCCAACAAGGTAGGGATTTTGTTAGCATAATTTTATTAATACCATTACTTGGGTTTATATTTATATCATGGATACCATTATTATACGGAACAATTATGATTGTAGCATTAATAGTGTTATTCATGGGAGGTAATAAACAATGAGATTAGAATTTATATTATTTGTAGGAATATTCACGAACTTATTATTAGCTAGTATATTCCCTTACCAGTTATTACCTACAGATACTGCTGCAGCATTAGTGGGTGATGATACATACGGTTATGATTTAACTAATAACGGTTATTTTGGTACTAAAGAGAAAGCGCAAACTACTAGTTTGTATAACTCAGTAACAGATCAAGAAAGCGTGAACACATTAACACAAGCAACAACGACAGAGGTATCGTTTCTGGAAAGTATAAGCAACTTCTTTGATGGGTTGTTTGATGCTTTAGGTAAGGCGGCAATTTATATTAGTTTAATAATACCATTCGCTACAGTGTTATTCTTATTGCCTGGTGCGATGGGGTTAGTGTTTGGCGGTATTTACATGACAATGGTGATTGTCGCAATAGTGAGGTTTATTAGAGGATAAAAAAATGTCAGGATTATTAAGTTTAACATTTGGTACAGGTGGGACTGGGGTTTCAGTCTTTGGAGGGTTATGGTTTTTAGTAGCGTTCTTCATACTAGCGTTCTTTTTATTTATGTTAGTTGGTGCGAAGGCAAGCGCAGAGAATGTAATATTCTTTGTTCTAGTGTTCTTTTTACTAATAATCAGTAATGGATTGTTCGATATTCCGTTAGAGTATGTGATAACGCCTATAATATTCATAGTATTATTCTTAGCGTTTGCAGCGTATAAGATATTTGGTAATAAATAATGAGTAGGATAAAAGCAATTGACATGCTAGTAATGGAAATTAAGTACAAATTTAAGGACACTAAGAAGAACCATAAAGAGATACAATTACTTAAACAGTTTGTATCTAATAGTGATATATTCAAAGGTAAGAGGAAAAGTTTATATAAAAAGATTAATAGGTACAAGTTAAAATGAAAAAGATAAAATTAATATTAGGATTATTTGTATTATTATTGTTTAGTGGTTGTTCTGACACAAACTACTATTCAAGCGTGTTCAGTTTCCCTGGTTTGTTCTCTGATAGTGGCGAGTTAGTAGTTATCCAAGATAGTCATTACATGAACCATCTAGGTGCGTTCTGGACTGCGAGCTTTACGCCAACGCTTAACACAGGACAAAGTGTAGAGTTTACAATGTGTTTGAACGCTACAACAGAGTTCCATTTCACAGACTTAAGTATGGCGGTTAGTGGTTCGCCAGTTAATTTCTATTTATATGATAGTCCGACAATAACTAATAATGGTACACAGTTTAACATGACTAACATGAACAGAGAGTTTAGAAATACTGTTCCAGGCTTTGATACATACCAAGCACCAACATATACAAGTAATGGAACTTTACTATTTCAAGACGCAGTTACTGGTAGTACAGGACAGGGTGCAAAGATTAATGCACCGTTTAGGCTTGCTAGCGAATGGATATTAACTGATGGTTGTTTCTTGTTCGTGATTACTAATAATGATGGTAACAATAACGACCTTTATATTAACTTTTACGGTTATGAAGAATAAATACTTCTGACACTTTTTTAACTAATTCTTATTAATTGTTGTAAATTGACAAATACTTTACATATTAATATATTGTTTAAGGCGATTATTAGCCAATCTGACAATACTTTTTTATGTTAAGTAGGCATTTTATCGAGAACTATATAAAATAATTGGTGTGAGGCGTTTAAGATTAATTAATGATGGGGTTGAAATATGAAAACGACCCAACCATTAGAAAAGATAAACAAGAGTTAAACAATAATAAGGTGTTGCGAATAACTGCAACAAATAATATAAGAATTGGTATGTATAAAAAGGTTTTGGTTTAATCTTCGTCTACATGATCATCTAATGCGTAAACTTCTTTCATAGATACAACTTTCATTTCTTTCATCGCATCAACATAACTTTCTAAGAATAATATGAAATCACTTTGTTCAAAAGGAGTTAATTCCTTTTTTACTAGTTCAAACTCTTGGCCTGTCCTATTAATCTTTACTTGGAAGATTATATCTTCGTTTTCCATTTCTTAATAATAAATCTCTGATCCAATATAACCAAGTTCTTTAAACTTGTCATACAATCTTTCAACCATTAAACAATCATATTCTGCAGTGTGTGCAAGGCTTTCTTCAAAGTCTGTGAATAAGTGTTGATACACAGTAGTTAGTTTGTAGTTCTCGATACCTGTATCCTCTTTTTTACGTTTATCTTTCTTCTTGATGAACTTAGATGCAACTTCTTTTAAATCATACGCTACAATCGGACAAGGTAACTTTTGTTTCTTGTCTTTGTAAATATTTAATAGGAAATCTATATCAAAGCCAACATTCCAACCACAGAAGATTAAATAACCTTGTTTACCTTCTAATTCAGCTAAAGTTCCTAGATATTTAATAAAGTAATCTCTTGACACACCATCTTGAGTTAAACTTTCAATATTGAAACCATTTATGTTAAATGCTCCAACTTCATAAACTTTCTTTTGTGGGTAAAATGTAAAGTTCTTAGAATTAAATTTACCATAACGTTTTACTGCAACCGAGCAAACACCATGAATATATGACTTTAAACCGCCAGTTTCAAAGTCTAAAAAATAAAGGTTATCCATATTTAGAAATCCTTTACTAAACTATATCTAGTGTCCATACCTGCACCAGTCTTAGTCATTTTGAATGTTGCGCCTTTCTCGTACACTTTAACGATACTGCCCAACACTCCCCTACCTACTTCCCAAGTTCCAACGAATTCGTTTTTGTTAGAGTCTGTAGCTTTTACTTGCATTACATACTTTTGAACGTCCTTACCGTCAAACACTTTCATAATAGGTTCGATCTTGGATTCGGTTAGCTCGATTTTATATGTAACATCGTTCACAGGCTTAAAATAAGTTCCTTGTGATTCTGTTTCTTTTGTTAATGTTTCTAAGTCCTCAGCGTTATCTAAGTCTAATAGTTCTACTTCTGTTACTTCAATTTGTTCTTCTTTTTGTTCCATGTTTTAATATTTTATGCCCGAAGGCTGAAAACCTACTAACACGATTAAGTTGATAATAAGATATTAGATTTGGGTAACGTTTTTCTTTTTAGTGCGGCAACGTTATACGG
>FUWD013430198.1_pt15 | contig 10659 bp, 7 predicted proteins | sample 1063281 | NCBI WGS metagenome assembly FUWD01 (sample SAMEA79048168, study PRJEB19326) | metagenome | biome: marine
TTAAACCATGACTATCGTGACTACATATATATAGATTTCTACAAGAATAATACGGATAATCCTGAAAGAAACAAAGATATCTTGATATTATGATTGTATGAAAGAATTGTGTGTTCAGTAATATTTGTAAGTTTGATGCGTTTATGTATTGGACGTTATCAACTATCTCGTCTATGACATCTCCGCAAATAATAATATTGTATTTAGATGACAATTCTTCACTAAGATAAGCAACTGCTTTTTCAGAACCTCCTAATGAATTATATTGTGAATATGTATAATTCCATAATGTATTCGCAAATCCTGTATAAATTAAAATTGTATTATTATCATTATTATTATCATTATCATTATCATTATCATTATCATTATTATCAGTATCCTTGTCATTATATATAGATGGTTGTAGTGTATAATTTTTACGAAGAAACAATTCATCGTATATAGGTCTTGTTATTATTGTAAAATCCTCATACATATCTTGAATTTTGCCATGATTTGTATTTATATAGTCAATGAAATTATTAAATTGTGAATCTAATATACTATAGTCTGATAGAACTTCAATATCTTTAATATCTTCAATACCTTCATTGTCGTATACTTTAAAATAATGTTCCATATTTTTGAGTTGTATATTGAATAAACGTTCTTTCACTGCGCCAAAATTATTATATAATAATGGAAGTCCTGAATTTATTATTTTTGTAAGCAAATAACCATACGTCTCACCCCATTCATTCAATAGTAAGAATCCATTGATATTATAGTTTCTTATATAATCATAAAATTCACTCTCTTTATAATAAGGAACATTATTTCCCACTATTAGGAATTGAATCGAATCGCATTCATATTTATTTTTTAAATAATGAACATATCTTTCGCCTTTAAACTTACATAGGGGAGAGAAAATACCGATATTAATACAACTCCTCTTTATTTCAGGGACATTATTAATTCCATTTTGAATTTTATAGTCATTTGGATAACATATTATAAAATTGGATGAATCCAAATGCTTTGAATAAATGTCATATGTAAATTGAGAATTCATAATTACATTTTCAGCTAAGGATAATAATTGCTTTACCTCATTTGAGACCGAAATATCTTTTTTTAAATAAGCAGACGGAATATCGTTTGTATAGTTATGTTGTTCTTGACATAACCAAATAAAATCATGTATAGCTATTATTATTTTATAGTGAAACTTGTTGTACAAACTAATGATATCGTTTATGTTAATATCACAATAGAGCAAATTTTGTATGAATAATATATCATGGTCATTATAATTATTATCGTATAACATTTCTTTGCTTTCTATAAAAATGTATTCATTTTTCTTGTATTCATTCATTATATCATTTACATATTTATTTACACCGCATTTGCGATTGTTATGAATAATAAATACGCGTTGTCTTAATGAATTTCTTTCAATAGACGTGGTGGAATTTATAACTTCATTGTGACAGTTATCGTTCGAGTACATCATATTAAAATAGTTGATTAGTTGTTCCTCCGTACAATCTGTAAAAGAATAGCATTTCATTCTATCAAAACCTAGTGTTTCCAATTTTTGATGTAACTCTCCGTGTTTCAATGTATTACTTAAAAACAAAAAATCGTTTCGTTCGTCTTTATAAAATTCTCTAACTCTTTCCAGTGTATCAGGATTGTCTAATACATCATTAATAATACAATATTGTTTGTCATACTGCAAATTAATTCGCTGGTTCATTTTTTTATGTTCGTATTTCTCTCCTCTCATCCAAATTTGAGATTGATTGGTGATATAATGTTCGTCTTCATACGCATCATTTTCTTTCATTTTACTATGGACATTGTATTTTTCATAGAACATGGGACTGATATATTTAGGACCAATACGGTTAATTTCCGCGTTTCGAATATTGGAAAAATTATTGCCGCCATCATTCATATATTGAATATATTGTGCCTTGTTATTTTTAACAACCTTGTATTTACTACAACAAGTCTTCAGCAATATTTCATAATCGTCACATATAGGTAAAAATTCAGAGTAACTTTCTAGCTCCGCCAAAACAGACCGTTTCCAAATACGAGGATGATTCGGCAAGCACACAAGATGACTAAGGGTAATATTATTAATGTTTGGTGTATTGTAGACGTATGCCCACTTACCTTTTACCTTTTCCATATAGTATCCTCCATAGCCTTTACAAATAAAGTCGCCGTAATTGAAATTGCTGCCATCACGATATAAATGTATGGTATCTCCATATACAAAGCCTATTTGTTCGTCTGTTTGAAATATGTTATAGGCATCTAGCAGACAATCAACTAATATTTCATCGTCGTGATCCATCTCAAGAATATATTTTCCTCTACAGAGAGAAATGACCTCGTTTTTCACATTGCCAATATTACCACTATTTTTATCCCTTTTATATAATCTTACACGATGGTCTCCTGATAATTTACTCCTTAGAAAATCAAAATGTTCGTCTTCTGGTGTATCATCCATAATGACCCATTCCCAGTCAATCAAACTTTGCGATTTAATAGAATTGTATGCCGTATCAATATATTCATAACTTTTGAAACAAGTAGTGAATATGGAAAAAATGGGTCTGGTATTTTCACGACAACGAATGACATTATCTATATAACAATAATTTACATTATGATTAAATTCATCGATATTTGTAATATTGGATTTATGAAACCAACGACTGGAAAATCTACTTGGCAATATAGTGGAAATATAATCATATTCTTGATAACTATCGCCGTACGTAACCAATAGATGATAATTTGGATTGAATAGTTTTTGTAAATCGTCTATTGTATTTGTAATTGTAATGGAACATTCCAAGTTAGAAGTGTTTTCATGAATAAAGTCATCAATATGTGAATAATTGTTATGGCGAAAGAGTATAACAACGGGATATTTAGACATATACAGTTTCGTTAAAATATATTTAAATGTTATTTGTTGTAATTGATATGAAAATATTTATAATAAATAATATTTATTATATATAAATATAAATGTCATTTACTAGATTTCATGATGACCCATGTAGAATAAAAAAGCAATTACAGGAAGCAACTGGAGCAGGAAGATATATGTTGAATAAACCAGGATGGGGAGCTAATCCTTGCTTTATGGATGACCCGCATATTCGAATGGAACAATGGGGAGCCAATTTACAGACCAACACCATTAATTTAGAGAGTGATTTATTGGGTTTAACAAGACCATTGACAAAAGATTGTGAAAGTAATAATTATAAAAAAGCAGAGGTGAAGACATCTCCTATTCAGTATTCTACATGTAATCCGTTTACAGAACAATCAAGAGTGACAAATCCTGCTTGGTGGTACAGAGATTTAGAACAAAATCACAATTATATCCTTCCATTAAATCCACAAGAAAATACATGTATTCCTTTTCAAAATAACTTGAATACGCGAATTTTAGAGAAAGATTATTTTGTGGCAAAAGCCCCATGTATTTCATCAAATAATAATGGCAATGTTTTAGCATCGAATGTATTTACTGGATATGGTTCGGGAGCCAACGTAAACAATTGTTCAGTGTCTCAAACATGTGGACAAGTATAAACGGAAAAGTATAAACGGAAAAGTATAAACGGAAAAGTATAAACGGAAAAGTATAAACGGAAAAGTATAAACGGAAAAGTATAAACGGAAAAGTATAAACGGAAAAGTATAAACGGAAAAGTATAAATATATCTCCACATAACACAAAACCTCACCAATTGATTGTCGTATGGGGGCAAAACCCCAAGCAAAACCCCAAGCAAAACCCCACGCAAAACCCAATTCATTAAAAGTAATATGTTATATAAAAAATATATATATATATAACATATATAAATGGAGTTAGCTGTTCCACTATTAGCATTAGGAGGATTATTTGTAGCATCCAATCAAGAAAATAAAAAGAAGGTTATGAAAGCATGGGGAAACGTGTAAATTCATTGCCCAATAATGAACCACCCCCTATTAATTATCCAAAATTAGCACCCGTTAATAATAATAATCCAAATGTATACCGTGACCCAAACACAGTGACAGACCGTTATTTCAAACCAGATGTGTATCAAAAATATAAAAATGGTCCCGATCAATTTGGAAATGTAGCAAAAACAAATAATTTCACAAGTTTAACGGGAGAAAATGTAAGTAAGACCAATTTTAAGCATAACAATATGGCACCCTTTTTTGGAGGTAAAGTAAGAGGAAGCACACAAGACGTAAATATATCAGAAACAGTATTGGATAATATGATAGGTTCGGGTAGTCAGCAAATCAGAAAACAAGAACAAGCCCCCTTATTTACTCCTCAAAAGGACATTAGATATGCCCATGGCGCACCCAATCAAACTGATTTTTACCAATCAAGAGTTATACCCGGTTCAAAAATGTCGAATGTGAAATTATGGGACGAGCAAAAGGTTGGACCTGGTTTAGATGCGGGTTATGGAACAGAGGGTCAATTAGGGTTCAATTCTGGTATGGCAGCACGTGATAAATGGACAGATAGAAATGTAGACCAACTACGTACTGCGACCAATCCCAAATTAACATTTGGATTAGCGAATCATGAAGGTCCCGCTCATTATTATAATAACGCCCCTGCGACAAAAGAAACACAAGGCAAGGTAGAAAAATATTTACCCGACACTTATTTCATCAACACTCCTGACAGATGGTTAACTACAACCGGGTTAGAGAAAGGACAAACCGCACGTTCCATTCAAGTAGATCGAGATGTGAACAGAACAACCACATCCAGACAATATTTTGGCGCGGATTCAAATCCATCGGGTACAAAAATGTATACACCGAGCGAACATCAACAGCCTAAACGACCACAATTAGAGGCAACTCCTGTAACAAATCCTTCTGCCCGAGGAAATGGGGCAGCCAGTTCAGGTGATTATGGTATTGGAGGATATAAAGTATTACCCAACAATCGTTCCACTGTACAAAACGACCTAGGTTTTGGGTTTATCAGTGGGTTTATGAAATCCGCAGTAGCCCCTTTGATGGATATATTAAGACCTTCTAGAAAAGAAAACGTGATAGGAAATATTAATCCAAGTGGTAATGTCCAAATGACGGTAAATGCGCCACGTGTATTTAATCCAGCGGATCGTACACCAACTACTATTAGAGAAACGACCGAGGGACTGTTAGATAATACTCACTTGAATGTAGAGGGACAGAAAGACGGCGGTTATAAAGTATCAGAACAACAATCTTTCGAACAAGAAAGAGATACTACCAGTTGCGAATATTATGGAGATGGTGGAATGAATAGTGGTGTTCCTCTATATAATGCCGCCTATAATCAGCGTAATAATGTGAACAAGACGTATGTAAATAGACCTAATCAAGGTGGAATGGCAATGTTAAACCATGACCAAAGAATTCAAATAGATAAGAATGAAACCGACAGAAATAATAATAGAATGTGGGTAAGAAATGGAAACGGAGGTACAAACAACGCAATACCCTCTTTAGAAACATACGGCAAAATCAATATGCCCCAATATTACGACAATTGTCAAGATTGTGAAAGAATTAATCCTGATATATTAACCGCGTTTAAGGAAAACCCTTATACCAAGAGTTTGAGTAGTTATTAATTTTCAAGGATGTAAATTCAATAATATAAACTGAAATAAATATAAACATTTACTGTCTATTTATATTTATAATGGATGCCATCGATTTATCTGATTTATTGATAGTTGAACCCAGTAAAAAAACTACAATAGAGGAGATACATAATAAAGAGCCATTAGTGTTGACAATAGATAATTTTTTGACACAAGACGAATGTAACCATATGATTAATATCTCAAAAAACTCCATGGTGCGTAGCTTGGTAAGTTATGAAAAACAAGGAACTGAATCCACCGGTAGAACTAGCTTAAATACTTGGATTCAACATAATCACGATGAAATCACAAAAAACATTGGTGAAAAAATAGCCAGTGTAGTTGGTATTCCATTAGAAAATGCCGAAGCCTACCAGGTAATATATTATGATACAAATGCTGAATATCGTAATCACTATGATAGTTGGGAGCATAATGGGTCGGACAAAACACTAAGATGTATGAAATATGGTGGCGCACGATTAAAAACTGCCCTAGTATATTTAAATGAGGTGGAAGAAGGTGGTTCTACGCGATTAAATAGAGTAAATGTAAATGTTTTACCAAAACAAGGGAAATTATTGGTATTCGAAAATACATATTCTGGAACGAACGTAAAACATCCTTTATCAGAACATGCTGGTATGCCAGTAATAAAAGGAGAAAAATATGCCTTTAATTTATGGTTTAAAGAATGTAATTCAAAGAGATTATATTCAGAGTTTAATCCGGCGTACTATAATAATAATAACATTACAAACATACAAGATACGACACTCACATCTGTTGTAAATAGTATTGAGACTCCGATAACCACTAGTCAACCGATATATAAATATACGCAACTATCAAATCTGACAACACCTTTTACAAAAATAACGGATAAAAAATCAATATATAAATTAGATGCTTTCCTCAGCGAAGTAGAATGTAAGCAAATAATTGATAATTGTGATTTTACAAAATCAACATCCAAATTTTTAAATTGTTGGATTAATAATAAAAATTTACCAAATGCGATAAATAAAATTGAAAAAATAACGGGTATTAAAGCAACTTTCTTTGAAAATATGAATATATTTAAATATTTGCCTAATCAAAGTCATGGACCGTTTATGGAAGCATATGATATTACAAGTGAAAATGGAAAGAAGTACACTGAAAAACTGGGACAACGAATCTATACTATTACAGTTCCATTGAATAACGTTATGGAGACCAAATTTATAAAGATAAATGAAACTGTCTCCAATAATATGGGGTCGTTGCTAATATATGATAATATAATACAATCATCGCGAAATAGTAGAGATAATGAAGTGGAGCATACTATTTACAATAATAATTCCAATGAATCTTATTTCTTAAATATTTATATTCGAGAGAAAGACGGTACGACAAATTATTTACCGGTAGAACTAATTACAAATGTTAAATCAAATGATAACTTGGCAAGTACAAATATGGAATTGAATACGAATACGAATACTACTACTAGTACAGAGGCATCCGCTGTTCCAGAAGATTACACAGAAACGCTTAAAACCGTTTTAAAAAGGTTTGAAAATGATGAAATTTCGCAAAGTTGGCGAGGTGAAAAGAGTTTTAATTATACATTCAAAGGTGAGTTTAATTATTTTAAGAAGATTGTATTAGAATATATAAATAGTCGAAAACCATCTATAATAGATGTAATAGATGGCGAAATAACAGACATAAAGGGTGATAATATTTATAGTGCTTTAAATAGTGATAATTTACAAAAATCATATACGTTTGATGAATATAGTCCGGTTGTGGTTGAAAACGTATTAAATACGTCTACCTTGGCCATTTGTCAAAAATATTATTCAACAACTATAGAAAATGGAACTTATGTATTGGGCGATAAGCAATCTAGAAGGTTCAAGTCACATAACGAACCTCTATCTAGAATATTACATTACGAAGTGTTACCTTTAATTGAAAAAATTGTGGGTAAGAAAGTAATGCCTAGTTACACTTATTTATCCGCCTACGTAAATGATTCAGATTTACCCGCTCACACCGACCGTGCTGACTGTGAATATACAGTATCGTTCCTTATTAACAAACCAGATAATTCACATTGGCCAATTTTTCTACACAAGGTGAAACAGCCGGTAAAACACAAAGGAAGATCAGATTTTACACCCCCGAAAGAAGAATGTATTGAGGTGGATTGTAATGCGGGTGGTCTAATGATATTTCAAGGTACCGACCATATTCATTTTAGAGAGAACTTGCCAGATGACTTTTATCATATAGTTTTACTTCATTATGTCAGTGTGTAAATAAAAACGCACTATCTAGAAATAAATGAAACAATCCATTTTATATACAATCGAAAAATATAATATAAAAATAATCTTAGCGTTATATTATAAAGAATTTATGAATACTTCAATCTTTTTATATGATGACATTGAAACGAATGAATTTATTGATGATATATTGACTTATATTCAAGACAAAGAATTTCACGATGGTCAAGTTGGACAACGTGTAGATATTAAACAAAAAAAACGCAAGGATTTTTACATTAACGAACGCCCTACTCTTAGAATGATAGATAATTTTTATTTTGATAATATGTATAAGGAAATAAATACACATTTTGGTGATATTAAATATCGTGAGGCGTGGAAAATAGGGAAATATTATGGAGACCAAGAAGGCTTTTATCAAGCACATAGAGATACAACAGGTGATACAAAGTATAGAAAAATGTCCACAATATGTAGTTTAACCGACCCGGATGAATATGAAGGTGGTTGTTTAGTATTTGACGAATTAGGTCTAGAATTCAAATTGAAAAAGGGTCAAATTATTATATTTGATTCGTCATTATTACATAGAGTTACTCCGGTTACAAGTGGTATTCGCACAGTATTAATCGGGTTTATGTTTGATGATGAAGGATGTCAAATCAAGCACGATATTTCTCAATATAGCAACTTTTCTAGTTACATAGAAAGATATATACCCATTTTGGATAATATCACTCTTACATATAATGATTTAATAAAGAATACAGAGGCAAATAGCGTAACACCCATTGCCATAGGAGACATAGATTATTCTGATAAGCATAAAGGACATCCATGGAAAGATATGGACGATTATTATATGGAAGATAACGGTGGAGATACCTTATTGATAACGTTTGCTGGTATGGGTTGGAAGCAATCTATTCCCACCTTTATTTTCTATAATTTCTTAAAATCATATACAAACATAGATAAACTATTTTTGCGTGACATTAACTGTCGTTATTATATTGCTGGTATTAGAAATTCAACAACATGTTTTAAAGACACGATTGATATGTATAGAGAATTAATAAGCCGAAAAAAATATAAACGCATTGTTGGTCTAGGATGCTCGGCTGGTGGGTATGCTGCCATTCTATATGGACAATTGTTGGGGTTTGACAAGGTACTCGCTTTTAGTCCTCAAACAGTGCTAACTGGCCGCAAAGAAGATTTGATTGGTGACGTGTATAATGCTCCCAATACATGTAAGTGGTTGAGAACCTTACATCCAGAAGACGAAGAATACCAAAAGGCATTGGACTTAAATAATTTCCGCCCATTTTCGTCTCCGGTTGATATACATTATTCTGTCAACGGAAATAAAGGTGCTGATAAAAAACATGCCATATATTTAGAGTCACCAAATTGTACTACCATAGAACACCCAGGTAATGACCATATGATAGCATTGACCTTGAGAGATAAGGGAAAACTAAAAGAAATTATCGATGAAGCAATTGTCGGTGAAGATGTTGCAGATATACACATTTGAATATTTTACACCCTTGGTAATTTACACATTTGAAGATTTAAAATGGCACCCTAAATAGTTTTATTCAACATACAAATAGATTTAGTAAGCGGTTTGTTAAGATAAATTTTAAACTTATCACTAGTTGTTACTTTGTTTATGTCAGTTAACAATAATTTTGTATGCTCGTAAATTGCTACATCACCAAGAATGCCATCACCCCCTGTATAGTAATGTAATAAATTAGAGTTATCATAAACCCTCCATTTGATAATGATATTCATATTTGATATATTTTTTTTAATATCTTTTTCATTAATTAAATCGTATATATCGTAAAGAATTATATGTTTTTCATCTTCACTTAAACTTTTGTCAATTTCAATATTGAGGATGTGAGAGAAATTTCCATATTTGCCAATATACTTTTCATACATAGTATTCATATTGTATATAAGAATACAACATATCTTTTTTATATCAATTTTATATTTAATTTACCGAATTGTGCGATTTTAAATCTTCAAGGGTCTAAAACGCCGTTTTCACAGAGTAAAAAAAACAAGAATGTAAAATCTTCAAATGTGTATAATTAAAGAAAAAATATAAATATTTCAATAATATATATTATATATATGAAAGTGTTATTATCATTTAATGGATTAGTTCGAAACTTTAAACACGCATTTACATATATAGAAACGAATATAATAAAAAATAATATCGACTGTTCGTTTGATATAATTTTAAATACTTCAACATATGATAATCAAATATCAAATAAGTGGAAGGAAAATAATGTTTATAATTATAATTCAAAGGAAGAATTGGAAGATAATATTATTTCCGTAGTAAATAACTATAATGTTATAAACACTTTATATTTCAATATAAATAATATAGGTATGTCTGGTATATTTTTTGACAGAATAATAGATACTTATAACAAAATACAAAAAGAAAATTATGATTATATATTTTTTCTACGATTTGATGTGTTAATAAAAAATGAAATAAAATTTACAAAATTTAATAAGGATACTCTATATTTTTTCAATGGTTCTAATTCGTGGTGGTTTCAACATGATAAAGATATAGATTATGCTATGTTAGGAAATTATAAGACATTGGACAATTTTTTATATTATAATCTTAAACATAACTATAC
>FUWD013189197.1_pt1 | contig 10648 bp, 10 predicted proteins | sample 1063281 | NCBI WGS metagenome assembly FUWD01 (sample SAMEA79048168, study PRJEB19326) | metagenome | biome: marine
AAGTTTTTTTCTGCCAAGCACTAATTAAGTAATTGCTTCCCTCGTTGTTTTTTCCGCTCTTGAACCAGCACAGTGATCCCCGCTGTAAAAATGAGCACGAATCCCATCAGGGAGTTCAGACTAAGGACATCTCCAAACCCAAAATAACCCACCGTTGTGGAGCCAATGATCGAAAAATAGGTCAACGGTGAAATCAGTGAGGCATCCAAGTGCCTCAATGCTAGGAAAAAGAAGTAATGACCAATGGTCATGAATAATCCAACTCCCACCATAAAAGGGAACTCATTCCAGGATGGGAAGATCCAACTTGAATCCATTGTGAATGGAAGCACAAATGTTCCAACTAACGCACTAAAAAATAGTGTGATCAAGGTGGATTCGGTTTGAGAAAGAATACGTGTACTGATTAAGAAGACCGCAAAAGAAACCGCCGCACAGAGAGCATATAGAGTTTCGATCTGAAATTCTTTGAATCCTGGCCGGATCACCAGAAACACTCCTGCAAATCCCACCATCACTGCAACAATCCGGTTGAAATCCAATTTCTCCCTGAGCATCAGAGCAGCAAGCACAACCACCAGCAGGGGATTGATGAAAAATACAATCTGAGCATCAGCGATTGGTACCGTCTGGATGGCGGTGAAAAAAAGATAGGTTGTCAAGACAAGCACCAACCCCCGAAAAAGCTGAGCTATGAAACGCCCGGGGAGAAAACCTCTAAGTCCGTGATAATGTAGAGTGAAGGGTAGCAAAAGCAGGAAGTTTCCCAGGTAACGGACCCAGGTCACCTCAGTCACCGGCATCATCTGCGAAAGGTACTTCGCACAACCGTCCCCAAGAGGAAAAAAGAGGCTCGAAGTAAAAAGGAAGATCACCCCTTTAACGCTTCCGGATTCAATTCCAGCGAAAGATCTTTTAATTGCCGGAATCAGATTTCTGATCAAGTGTTTGATTATCGGGAGTGGAAGGAGCAACGATAATCACTGGATGTACCTGCTCACAAGTAGCAACTGCCAGTTCCGTCGAATATTTGGCGCATGCGGGGTGGGTCAGTACTCCTGCTTTGCCCATCACAGGTTGAGGAGGTTCGTAGACCACAAAACGCCAGATCAGCATACCGGTCAATGCCAGCCAGAAAAGCATGATTCAAAAAGGTGATAAGAATAGCTTTTTCATAACACAGAATCTTCAGGAGATCCCAACACCCTTTGGGTCACAAAGGGTAGAATCAAAATCATACCAATGTAACGTACCAACTGATGTGCCGCAACAAAGGCCGGATCAAGATCCAGGATGAAGGCCATCATGATCATCGCCTCCAAACCTCCAGGTGCATACGCCAACAGTAGTTGCCCGAAGGGAAGATCAATCCAGTTGGCAACAACATAAGCCGCGACCAACGAAATGCCAAAACCCACCAGAAACGCACCAAAACAAGCTTTCAGCAACTTGAACAGAAGAATCGGATCAATCAAAGCCACCCTACATCCAATCAGGACTCCAAGTGCGACAAATGCAGGAATCATTAACCATTCAGGCATCACCAAAGTCACCAAACCAGATGCATTGATGGCAGAACTGAAGAAAAAAGGCCCCGTGAGCCAACCCGCTGGAATTTTCAACTTCATTGAAATCCATCCGCATAACGCAGAAATGGCCAAAAGCATCATCAACATCAAAGGTTCAGTCATCGTTAATGATTGCCCTACGAGAACTCCATCCCCGGTTAAAGGGCTTCCAAGCACCATCGGCAAGATGGCTACGAGGATGAAAACCCGGAGTGACTGAGATATGGCTACCCGGCTCATATCCGCACGTGGATAGTCTCCTGCCATCGCAATGACGAAAGAAAGTGCACCCGGTATGGAGGCGAAATAGGAGGTCGAACGGTCCCAACCAGAGACATTGCGCTGATAAATGTATGTTGCGAGAATGATCAACAATACGGTGAAAAATACCAGTGCAATGCTGATCGGCCATTGGTGAATCCTGGACAGGGTTTCTGGCTTCACCCCACTTCCCATCGAAAGTCCAAGAACGACAAACAGCCCAGCATGTAATTGTTTCGGAAAATCACATGGTATCCCGAGCAAAACAGCAATGGTCACTCCAACCATGGAACCAGAAAGCCATGGTGCAGGCAAACCAAGCCACAAAAATAACATTCCTCCAACAGAGCCAAACAAAAAGGCCAGACTCAATGGATAAATCTGCTTCATTTTTTTTTCACCCTAAATCGCATAATAAATTAAATTTCAGTAATATATGTGATTTTTTAAACTGAATCCTCTAGAAATAATCCTTAATTGGATCAATCCTTCTCGATTGTTAAGTATAAACCTATTTCCCCCAGAATGCCTCTTGCTTAATCCTTGCATGAGTTCTTGTACAAGCACATGGAGGTGCCTTCTCAAAAGGATTAAGCCAGGTATTTGAAGATGAGTGTATCTCCAGAAGACCATAATAAAATCACCTCAACGGAAGGCGTGGAGGATGCTTTGGAGCATCTTGAACAGAAGTTCAGGAAAATCCTCGATCCACTTTATTCAGACTTGAGGAGTCTTCATTTTAGACTGCTTGAGCTTGAAGAACACTCTAAGCATCAAGATTCCTGAATCTGAGAACTTCTTTAGATTTTGAAACTCGATGAAGGATGATCTTCCATGGCCCTCGATCAGGCCCGAAATCAATTCGAATCCTTCCTTAATCCTCTGTCCCGCTCCAAAAGGGTCACACTGCTTTTGGCCTTGTTCGTGATCCTGGTCGGTATGGGATTCCTTCTTTTTCAAAGCTCTTACCACCCCTGGAGAGTGCTTAAATCCGGACTGGACCCTACCCAATCTGAATCCATGCTCAAACTACTGCATCAGCATCAGATCCCAGCACACCTCGAAACAGGCGGTTCGATTATAATCGTGGAACAGGATAAACAGGATCAGGCACTCCAACTGTTGGATCTTCCTGCTTCTCAGTAAAGACCAGGATTTTCTAAGCTAATTAAACTCAGGAGGAAATCTCTACATTGAATCTTCCTCAGTTCCCCCTCACGATCAGAGGCCATTATCACTGGTAAAAATTGAAATCGGAATTAGAAATTCTGTTTTTCAATATAAGGAACCTGAAATTCTGTTTTTATCTCAAATCCATTCTTTTGAAAAGAAAATACTTATGTTGCTGATATTATAATAATTATTTAATTTTTCAGCGTAAAATTTATCTTTTCCAGATTCCAAAAATAATTTGTTTAATCAATCTTATTGAGAAAAAGGAATTTTGAATTCTTATTATTTAAATTATTTTAAATTACTCCTATGATATCAATAGTTTATAGTTGGTATTTAAAATGCAAGATTTCGATAAATATATCGAACAAGATTTCATCCAAAAAATAATTCAACTCTCTAACAGGTGTATGTCTGACAAAATTCCTAACTGGTCCCTTGAAATTCTTCCCCACCACGTTTCGGAGGTGCAAGGGCTTCCACAGTGGGTGGAGGAGATCTATGTCACCATGATACCGGGAAGTAAAATTTCTGAAGTGGTGGAGGCCTCCGCACAGCTCGTAGATGAGGGCCGCACACCAATTCCTCATATTGCAGCAAGAGGGATGGAAAGCCGAGAGCAGTTTTCAGAAATGCTGGAATCTCTGAAGCAGAAGGGGGTAAACCGGCTTTTGTTGATTGGAGGAGGTGAGGAAGAACAACAGGGGCCTTTTACCGAGGTCATGGACCTTATGGAAACCGGCGAATTGCAACGTATCGGTTTTGAGGAAATAGGCATTGCCGGCCATCCGGAGGGCAACCCTAGTGATCCTGACGCGGAGAACAGCCTTTTGAAAAAAACTCGATGGGCCACAAAACAAGGCATTTCCACAAGGATTGTCACTCAATGGTGTTTCGAAAGCCAGACCCTCAACCGGTGGATTAATAATCTGCATGAGCAGGGAGTAACCAATCCGATCCATATTGGAATCCCGGGGCCAGCAACTTTGAAGACGCTTCTACGCTATGCTCAGGTATGTGGGGTCAAAGCTTCTTCGGAAGTGCTGAAAAAACAGGGTTTCAACCTTGGCAAACTCCTTTTCGTGAATAAGCCCGATCGTTTGGTTCAGGAAATTCGGGGGCATCAACAACTCCACTTGTTTCCATTTGGAGGGCTCACAAAGTCTTCCGAATGGCTTCAGCAACAGCGCAATCTGGCATCAACGGCTTAGCTATGACTGAGGCATCGGTGGTTTTCACCCCTTCCGGCAAACGTGGAAGTTTTCCCACCGGCACTCTGGTCCTTCAGGCTGCACGATCGCTTGGCGTCGATTTAGATTCAGTCTGTGGTGGGAGGGGAATATGCGCTCGTTGCCAAGTAACCCATGCGACCGGTGAATTCCCAAAACACAGACTTGTTTCCGAACCCTCCCATCTCTCCCCTTTTGATGCCACCGAAGAGAAGCTGGTCAAGAAAAGGAATAAGCTGAAACAGGGACGCCGGTTAGGATGTACGGCGCGGATTGAAGGAGATTGTGTGATTGATATTCCTCCCGAGAGCCAAATGCACCGCCAGGTGGTCCGAAAGGAAGCTGAAGTCCGAGAAATCCTTCTCGATCCGATCGTCCGACTGTATTACGTCGAAGTGGAACGTCCAAGCATGGAAGAAGCCTCCTCGGATCTAGGTCGGTTGTTACAGGCACTTGAACAGGAGTGGCATTTATCTGGGATCAAGGTTCCTCACCCGATCCTGAAGTCTCTGCAAACTGTTCTGCGCGAAGGAAACTGGAAGGTGACTGCAGCAGTCGACCGTGAGAACCGGATGCGGGGATTGTGGCCTGAATTTAAGGAAACACTTTTCGGAATAGCCATCGATGTAGGCTCGACCACTCTCGCGGCACACCTTTGTGAACTGGGGAGCGGTGAAGTGCTTGCGTCGGCAGGAAGGATGAATCCTCAGATCCGTTTTGGCGAAGATCTAATGAGCCGAGTTTCCTATGTGATGCTCAATCAGGATGGAGACAAAGAACTGACAGATTCGGTGCAAGAGGCGCTCAATCAGCTTGCGCATGAAGTCTGCGCTCAGGCTGGGATTTCTCAGGATGAGGTGATAGAAATGGTCCTCGTCGGAAATCCTGTAATGCATCATTTGTTTCATGGAATCAATCCTGTCGAACTGGGTGGGGCGCCTTTCGCCCTCGCCACCGATAAAGCGATCGAAACATTAGGCACAACACTCGGATTTCAGCTAAATCCTCAAACCCACAGCTACACTCTGCCCTGCATTGCCGGACATGTGGGCGCTGACACAGCAGCCATGGTTTTGGCCGAGGCTCCACACCATGAAGAAACACTGACCCTGCTGGTGGATGTTGGTACCAACGCAGAGATCGTACTTGGCAACCAAGATCGCCTACTGGCCGCGTCCAGTCCAACAGGACCTGCTTTTGAAGGAGCCCAGATTTCTTCAGGACAGCGTGCTGCACCCGGAGCGGTTGAACGTGTCCGCATTGATCCAGTGACCTTGGATCCCCGCTTCCGTGTCATAGGATCCCAATGCTGGTCCAATGAGCCTTCCTTTGAAGAAGAGACACGCAAGCTTGGGGTAACCGGAATTTGCGGGTCGGGGATCATTGAAGCGATTGCCGAACTCTATCTGTGTGGAATCATCACTCGAGACGGACTGTTCAATGAAACCTTGAGGAGTCAAAATAGCCGGATCATCAAAGAAGGTCGAACCTGTGCCTACCTTCTCCATTCAGGAGAACCCGAACTTCGAATCACCCAGAATGACATCCGTGCCATTCAGTTGGCCAAAGCGGCTCTATACGCCGGCATCCGTCTACTCATGGATCACCTTGGTGTCGAGAAAGTTCAGCGCATCCGGCTTGCTGGAGCCTTCGGCAGTCACATCGACGTCAAATATGCGATGGTCCTGGGATTGATCCCGGATTGTGATTTGGAGCAGGTCAGCTCTGCGGGTAACGCAGCAGGTACCGGTGCCCGCATCGCACTGCTCAACCATGCATCGCGCAGGGAAATTGAAGAAACAGTTCGACAAATAGAAAAGATCGAAACAGCCGTAGAACCCACTTTTCAACAACATTTTGTGGACGCCATGGCCATACCGCATCAGCATGCGTCCACAAAACATCTACAAAAAATCGTAAGTCTTCCTGATTCCAAAAACTCGACCCAAAGCATCGGGGAGGATCGTCCCAGAAGAAAACGCAGTAAAAAGATGGTTGCATGAACAGGAGGCATGAGTGAATTCCCCGAAACCATGGAGAAGCTTATGAAATCCCACGCACAAGTGGTTGTGATAGGTGGTGGCGCGATGGGCGTCGGCCTGCTTTACCATCTGGCCCAGGAAGGCTGGAAGGATATGATGCTGATTGAAAAAGGGGAACTGACGTCTGGTTCCACCTGGCATGCTGCAGGGCTCGTCCCGCATTTCATCGGCAGCCTCAACATGGCCAAGGTGCATCGTTATGGCTCAGAACTCTATCAGGTCCTTGAAGCAGAAACCGGACAGGCGACCGGATGGCATGGATGCGGAGCCATCCGATTGGCAGTCAAACAGGATGAAGTGGATTGGTTTCAATACGTCCAGGGGGTGCTTCAGTTGGCAGGTGCGGAATGCCACCTGATCGGTCCTGACGAGATCCGAAAACTCCATCCTCTGCTCGATACCAAGGGTGTGCTGATGGGAGCGTATACTCCAAATGACGGACACACCGATCCCAGTGGAATCACCAATGCAATGGCCGCCGGTGCCAAAATGCGTGGTGCGGAAATCATCCGGCACAACCGGGTTACCGACATCAATCCTCTTGCTAGCGGGGAATGGGAAGTGGTGACCGAGCAAGGAACCGTCATCTGCGAACACGTGGTCAATGCAGCAGGATCCTTTGCTGGTCAAGTCGGTGAGATGGTCGGTCTGAAGGTGCCGATAGTGAATATGGTCCACCAGTACCTTGTCACCGAAAGCATCCTGGAAGTCAATGATTTGGAAAAGAAATCCCGGTCGTTCGCGACCCCTGGTCTTCCTGCTACTACCGTCAGGAACAGCAAGGACTTGTAATCGGCCCCTATGAAATGAATGCCGAAGCATGGGGACTTGATGGGATCGACTGGAGCTTTGACAACGCTCTCCTTCCTCCTGACACCGAGAGACTGGAACCGCATCTTGAAAAAGTTGCAGAGCGGATACCTGTTTTTGGGGACGCCGGCATCAAGCGTGTCGTCAGTGGACCCATCACCCACACACCGGATGGTAACTTCCTCCTAGGCCCTGCTCCCGGACTGAAAAACTTCTGGATGTGTTGCGGAGCCAGCATCGGCATCACCCAGGGAGCTGGTGCAGGAAAATATTTGGCTCAGTGGATGATCTACGGGCAGACGGAAATCAATGTACGTGAAATGGATGCACGACGCTTTGGGGACTGGGCAGCCGGACGATACACCCTGGAAAAAGCAGTCGATGATTACGAGCATATGTACCAGGTGCATTATCCCGGTGAATTCCGGGAACCGGGACGAACACAACGCACCACACCTGTGTATGAGACTCTGAAAACCAAGGGTGCCGTCTTTGGAGAGATTTTTGGTTGGGAACGGGCCAAATGGTTCGATCCAAACCAGGAAGGAGAGCAATACAGCTTCAAACGGAACAATTCCTTTAACGCTGTTGCCGCAGAATGTAAAGCGGTGCGTGAACATGCTGGACTTCTCGATCTCTCGAGCTTCGCCAAGTTCGACATTCAAGGAGAAGATGCAACTTCCTTCCTGAATCGTCTATGCGCGAATCGAATTCCAAAAAAGGCTGGCGGCATCTCCCTGGTTCACCTCTTGACCGATCTTGGTGGGATCGAGTGTGAGGGAACGGTTGCTAGGCTTTCCAAGGATGTCTTCTATTTCCTCTCAGCCGCGGTAGCTGAAATCCATGATGAAGACTGGTTGGATCAGCAACGCTTACCCGGTGAAAGGGTGGAGATCTCGAATGTTACCAACGATTACGGAGTACTCGTACTCACTGGTCCTCGTTCAAGGGACATCCTGAAACAACTGACCGATGCCGATCTTTCCAACGAGGCATTTCCCTGGCTGCGGTGTCAGGAGATCGAGGTGGCAGGCATCCCGACCCGTGCCCTCCGTGTTTCTTATGTGGGAGAACTCGGTTGGGAACTCCACCATCCGATGGAGAGAATGCAAGAACTTTACGATCAGTTGCATGAGGCTGGAACATCCCAAGGTCTGAGGGATTTCGGAACTTATGCTGTCAATTCACTTCGCATGGAAAAAGCCTATAAGGCCTGGGGTGGAGAACTGACCACTGAAATCACTCCCGTCGAAGCGGATCTTCTGCGCTTCGTCGATTTCAGCAAATCTTTCACAGGCCGGGAAGCCACCCTGGCCCGTAAACTCCAAAGCACCGCAATGCAGTTGGTCTACTTGAGTTTGGATTCTCCTGAAACCGATTGCCTTGGAAACGAACCGGTCTTCGACGGTGAAAAAATGATCGGTGTCACCACCGGAGGAGCCTATGGACACACCGTCTCCCAAAGCCTGGCTTTTGCTTATGTTCCTCCCGATTATGCGGCACCAGGAACCCGTTTTGAAATTCCACTGCTTGGGGCGCGAAGGAGTGCGACTGTAATTCCGGAAGCGGTCTATGATCCAAACAATGATCGTTTAAAACACGGGTGATTCCTGACAAGGAGGCAAAATGACTCAAGGAGTAGGCAGGAGAATGGGAGGGCGTGAGGCCCGCAGACAGGTGAGGGCTTCAGCTCTCCCTGAATCCCTCAAACCAGTCTGGCCGGGGTATGAAAGCGGACGATACCTTCCGCTTCGGGAACATGAACTGGATTTGATTCATGAACAGGTGATCCGGGTCCTGGAGGAAATTGGACTCACTGATGCCATCCCATCCTGCATCGAGGTAATGGCGGCAAAAGGATGCCGGATGACAGACTCAGGCAGGCTGCTGATTCCAAGAAAGGTGCTCGAAGAAACGCTGGAACAGGCCTCAAAGCAACTCACTCTCCATGGACAAAAACCTGAACATGACTTGGATCTTTCCGGAAGCCGAATCCATTTCGGGACCGGAGGAGCCGCAGTTCATATCGTTGAGGCGGAATCCCGAAATTACCGTGAATCAACCGTCAATGATCTTTATGACCTGGCAAGGCTATGCGACAAACTGGAACATATCCATTTTTTCCAAAGACCGATTGTGTGCCGTGATCTCGACGATCTAAGGGAAATGGATTTCAACACCTGTCTCGCTTCGGTCTTCGGAACCTCAAAACATGTCGGTACCAGTTTCATGGATCCACTTCATGTTGAAGAAAGTCTGAAGGTGCTCCATCTCATTGCTGGCAGTGAGGAAGCCTGGAGAGCTAGACCCTTTGTGAGTATGTCCAGCTGTTTTGTCGTACCTCCGATGAAATTCGCCCAAGACGCCTGTCGTTGTCTTGAAGTCGGAGTATACGGAGGAATGCCAATCCTGTTGCTCAGTGCTGGTCAGGCTGGAGCCACTGCCCCAGCAACGATTGCTGGAGCGGTCGTGCAGTCAGTAGCGGAAGTGCTGGCAGGACTGGTTTATGCCAATGCCATAGTTCCTGGAGCCCAAGTGATTTTTGGCACCTGGCCCTTTGTCTCAGATTTGAGGACAGGTGCAATGAGTGGTGGAAGCGGAGAACAGGCAATACTAATGGCGGCCTGCGCCCAAATGGGGCGCTATTACAATCTTCCCACCGGAATCGCTGCCGGGATGACCGATTCCAAACTCCCAGATGCTCAGTCTGGCTATGAAAAAGGGTATACCGTCACATTGGCTGCTCATTCCGGGGCCAACCTGGTTTATGAATCAGCCGGCATGCAGGCCAGTCTTCTGGGGTGCAGCCCGGAAAGTTATGTCATCGACAACGATATGCTCGGTGCGATCAACCGAACCTTGCGCGGCATCGAAATCAACGAGGATACCTTAGCTTTCGACACCATCCGCCAGGTTTGTACCGAAGGCCCAGGACATTATCTTGGGCATGAGCAAACCCTGTCGCGAATGCAGTCCGATTACCTTTACCCGGAAGTTGGGGATCGTGAAAACATCAATAACTGGATCGATCAGGGTTCGATGAGCATCGAAGAAAGGGCTGCAAAGCGCTGTAGGGAAATCCTCGATACTCATTTCCCCGACCACATCAGTCCTGAAATTGAATTAAAGATTCGGGAACAGTTCCCGGTTCGTTTTGAGAAGGGATTCACAAATACCCTGAATCCCCAAGTAGCTTGACTTCAACATGAGACTGAACAAATTCAATACCCTGACCTTTGATGTCGTGGGAACACTGATTGATTTTGAGACGGGAATTTTGAACTGGTTTCAGCCCCACCTGAAACAGAAGGGATCCGAAGTGGAAGAAGAAGAGATCCTGACCGGATTTGCACGAACCGAGGCACATTATCTCAAGACTCTTCCTAAGAGTTCATTCACTGGACTTCTCCCGGTCATCTACAGCGATATGATGCGTTCTTGGGGTTTTTCTGCCAACGAGGAAGACGGGTTGGAATTTCAGGATTCCATCCAGGAATGGCCACCTTTTCCTGACACGATTGATGCTCTTACAGAATTGAAGAAAAACTATCATCTGGTTGCCGTT
>FUWD013231892.1_pt1 | contig 10648 bp, 14 predicted proteins | sample 1063281 | NCBI WGS metagenome assembly FUWD01 (sample SAMEA79048168, study PRJEB19326) | metagenome | biome: marine
ACCCCAGCGGCTAAGTAGTACGGCTTTCCGGTAACTGCGACTGCATGAATCTCTTTGTTTGCGGCACGTTTTTTGAGTTCGTCAAGTTTTCCAGCGAACTCCAACAGTGTGTGCGGTCCGAGTGTGTTTGGACGGGTGTGGTCTTTGCCGTTATCTAGGGTTATGAGCGCGATCACACGACCCGAACGCAAAGTTACGTCCGAGACATAGGAATGGCTGATGATTTCATCGGTGTCAGCAAGTAGCGGTGCGAAGTCCTGCATCTTCCTAGCCCTTCCAGTTACTATTTTCCCAAACCACGCTGCCGCCCATACCGAGGCCGATGCACATGGTGGTGAGGCCGAAGCGAACTTCTGGGTGCTCTTCAAACTGCTTAGCAAGTTGATTCATTAGTCTCACGCCGCTTGAGGCAAGCGGGTGGCCAAACGCGATTGCTCCGCCATATTTATTTACTCGTGCGTCGTCGTCTGCAATCCCGAAGTGATCTAAAAATGAAAGCACTTGGACCGCAAAGGCTTCGTTGATTTCAAACAGGCCGATGTCTTCAATTTTCAGTCCGGCTTTCTCGAGTGCTTTTTCGGTGGCCGGAATCGGGCCGATGCCCATGATCTCCGGGGCTACACCCGCAAAGCCAAAGGAAACGAGCTTCATTTTTGGCTTTAGACCGTGCTTAGCCAAAGCTCGCTCACCAGCCAAAAGCGCAACTGTCGCGCCATCGGTCAGTGGAGAAGCGTTGCCGGCGGTTACTTTTCCGTGAGCACGGAACGGGGTTTTAAGCCCCTGCATGCCCTCGATTGTTGACTCAGGTCTCATGAGCTCATCTTGTGAGACTAGGGACCAGCCGGCATCGCTGCCAGCCGAGACCGATATCAAATCCGGCTGAATTTTATTGTCCTCATAGGCCCTGGCCGCCTTTTGCTGAGATGAGACCGCGAACGCGTCTGCTCTGTCTTTTGTCAGTGCTGGAAAGCGATCATGAATTTTCTCGGCTGTGCAACCCATGTTCAGGGCGTCTGGACTAACTAGCTTTTCAGACAAAAACCTAGGGTTTGGGTCTGCATCGAAGCCCATTGGGTGTCGACCCATGTGCTCAACACCGCCGGCCAAAACAAGATCATATGCTCCGATTCCGATTGAGCTTCCGGTCGTGGTTACAGCGGTCATCGCGCCGGCACACATCCGATCGATGGCAAAACCAGGAACACTTTCTGGAAGACCGGCCAATATGCTGGCGGTTCGGCCAATAGTTAAGCCCTGATCGCCCTGCTGGGTGGTGGCCGCGATTGCTACGTCGTCGATTGCTGCCCGGTCTAGGTCAGGGTGTCGCTCCAAGAGGCCAATCATCGCCTTCACGATTAGGTCATCGGCTCGGGTGTTCCAGTAAACCCCCTTCTCGCCAGCTTTTCCGAATGGGGTTCTGACTCCGTCTACAAAGTAGACATCTTGAGGTTTCATTACTTCCTAACTAATTGCGAGCGAGTTGCTTGTCGTTCCTTCTCATCCGCCGCCAAAGTAGTGCGGACCAGACCCGGTGTCAGCAAGAATGCGTCAACCAAGCTTTCTGCGTGAGGCCTTAGTCTCGGCAACAGTCTGGTGTCGATATATTCAGTTATTGCCTCGGCCCTCGAGGAAGACAGTCGGCCGTTGATCAAGTACCAGGACAAGTTTTCTTCTAAGACGCTGAAACCATAGAGGTCTCTTAGCCAGGTCAGAATTTGCTTGGAATCTTTGTCCTCAATTGTCTTTAGGGCCGAAGTAAACGCCTCCCACAGGATTAGTTCACCATGTGCTTTTGCCGCAAGAATCAAGTCATTCTGATAGCGGTTAAACAGCTCGGCTTGCTTTTGGGCATTTTTGGGACCCGAGTGCTTCAGGTTGTTTGCAAGCTTCGCAATCATGGTGTGGACTCGGTCGGTTAGAAGTTGGTGCTGGTGATCTTCTTCCTTGACGTAGCCAACTGAACGAGCAGTGGAGCCAAAGTCAACCATTTTCTGAGCGAGACCCCTTAGGCCACCGCGATTAATTGTCGCTTCACCCACTTGACCGGCAACATAGCTTGCAAGGGTCCCGAAATCAGGTGACTTAAAGGCCTTTGCGTAGTCGCCCAAGAGGCGCTTGGCCACAAGCTGAAGCATCACGTTATTGTCGCCTTCAAAAGTGACATAAACATCTAGGTCTGCTCGAAGTCCCGTCAATCGGTGTTCGGCCATAAAGCCCTGACCACCGCATGCCTCGCGGCATTCTTGAACGGTCTCTAGCGCATACCAAGAACTAAGTGCCTTGGAAGCTGCGGCCACGGTTTCAAGATCCTGTCTTGACTCATCGGTGTCGTTTTCACCGGTAAAGACAGCGTGGAATTGGTCAAGAAGTTCCTGGTGGGTAAAGACTTGGGCATAGGTTCTAGCCAAAAGCGGCAAGAGCCTGCGCTGGTGACGTCCATAATCCATGATGGTTTTTTCCTCACCATCTGGTCCCGGAAACTGTTTGCGCTCAAGCGAATATCTTATGGCAATGTCTAGGGCAAGCTTCTGAGCGTTGACAACGCCACCGGTGAGAGACACTCTCCCTTGAACCAAAGCGCCGAGCTGAGTAAAGAATCTTCTTCCGGACGATTCGATAACCGAGGTGTAAACACCGTCTTCGCTTACGTCTGCGTATCGGTTTAGAAGGTTTGTCCGTGGAACTCTGACGCTATCGAAATACAATCTTCCGTTGTCAATTCCGTTTAGACCGCCCTTTAAGCCGTCATCTTCACTGCCAACCCCGGGCAAGAGCTTGCCGCGCTTGCGAATCGGAACGTAGAAGGCATGGACACCGTGCTTTTCACCGCCGGTGTAAAGCTGTGCAAACACAACCGCAGCGTGACCGTGGAGTGCTGCGTTTCCCAAGTAATCCTTGTAGCTGTGTCGATCCGGTGTGTGGATAACAAACTCTTTAGTGTCGGCGTCGTAGGTGGCAGTTGTTCCAATCGATGCCACGTCAGAGCCATGTCCAGTCTCGGTCATCGCGAAGCCCCGGGAATCTCGGTACTAACGGCACTGCCTAAAAGTCTTGTGGTGATATTCAGTCCCTAGATACAAATCGCAGAACTGAACAATCCGTACTGGACGCCGTATTTAATCTGCAGCGAAGGATCCGCAAAAACCAGCTCTTCGAAACTGGAAAGCGACGCTCCAGGATTCATGGTTCCGCCGAACTCTGACTGGAAACCGTGCTGCGTTGCTCCGGCATCAACCAAGACTCGAAGCTGCTTGAGAACTGTCTCTCGATGCTCAGCCATTGGCTGGCCCTCTTGTTTGAAAAGCTTGTGTTCCTCTATCACCGAGCGGGTGTGGCGACGAACGTCCGCCCACCTGCCAAGGATTCTTTCCCCGGTTGCCTCGACGTCTAGTTGAATGTCTTCATTGATATTCATTTCTCACCTCAACCACTAGTAAAGGACAGAAACGCACTCTCGCCAAGGGGTGTTTAGAAACTTTGTGACTGCGTACAATCCGCGTCAATTGGCGCATTACTTCTTTAGAGCTTTCCTACAAAAACAGCATGGCCTTTTGTTTTATAACTAACAAAAACTAGTTGCCCTCGAACTTGGCGGGCTGCTTGGTAATGAAAGCCTCCATGCCTCTTGTAACGTCTTTTGTCTGCATCAAGGAGGCCAGTCGCTGAAACACCTGCTTTTTTTCTTGCTCCGAATCGATTGCTCTTGCCGAGGCAAGTGTGGCCTGCACAGCAAGCGGCGCCTGCTTTGCAACTTGATTCGCAATTTCCAGAGCTTTATCAAACTCTTCGCCGGGTTCGCACACTTGAGTTACTAAGTTCATGGCTAGCGCCTGCTGGGCATCAAAGCTATCTCCGGTTAGTAAATAGCGCATGGCGTTTGCGTGTCCAGCGACTGCCGGAAATCTGATGGTTCCGCCGCCAAAAGGCATGATGCCCCGACTAACTTCTAGCTGAGCAAATCTTGAGTCGGTTGCCGCGATTACAACATCGCTTGCCAAAGCTAATTCCACTCCCAGGGTGAAGCAAGTCCCCCTAGTTGCCATAACCACTGGCTTTGAAACCTGTTTGGTGGTGATTCCCCAAGGGTCTAGCCCACCCTCCGGAACCATTTGAAGCTTGCCTGCGGCAAGCTTTGGTCCAACATCTTGCAGATCAAGACCAGCAGTGAAGTGGTCGCCGTGGGCGAAGACCAAACCAACTCTTAGATTGTGGTCGGTGTCAAGCTTGCCGTAGGCAAGTGACAGTTCGTGAAGCATCTGCTCGTCCGCAGCGTTTAGCTTCTCGGGGCGATTCAGGCCAATAAGTAAAATGTGCCCTTGGGTTTCTAGAGTAATTCTGGTCATCGTCGACATGGCTCAAAGATTAGACGCTGTTAGTCCAGTTGCGCCAATATCTGGTTCAAATACTGCAAAGGGATTTGGTGCTTGCCCGCCCTGAGTCGATTCGTTGACGCGCGTCAGACCAGATAGCTAGCGACGTTTTCTGTTTGGCAAAGTGAGAATAATCGAACCGATAATTAGCCCAGCAGCGGCAATATCCCAATCGCCCAACTTATGCTGATGCCGAAAATAGCAGCGAACCCGGTGAGCGCATTGAAGACCATTGCTATCCAAGGCTTTAGCTTTTTACGCCTCGATAAAACGGCTAACAGTATGTTGATTACCGCCATGCCAACAAACACAGCAAGGATGGTGGCAACCAGTGCAGCTAGATCTTCCATAACTAATTATCTCAAGTGATCGCCGCTAACGGTTGCCGGGCTTTTTCGCTTTCCGGCTGGACACCCAAAGCCAAAAAAACAAAATTAGGAGCCCCAATAAAGAGGCGCTCAGTCCAAAGGTAGCTAGCCCGAGCGCCCAAAACTCCTCGACCAGAAAGCCCTCATCGTCTACATAATTTGGCGAGAGGTTGTAATAAAGAATCAGCAGAACAGACATCAAGGTGGTCACACCGAGTGCCCTGAATAAAATCTTCTGTCCTGTGTTCATGATCGGAAGCCTAGCTGCGACAAAGCAAGCAACTAATTCAGAACTCGCATAACATTCAAGGATGCTTAGCTACGAAAATTGGAAACAACTAACCCAGTCCAGACGATCCACCAGAGACTTCCTGGACTCAACCATCGAACCTGGTGTTCTAACCGAAATTCTCTCCGACGGCCTCACTGCACCCAGCTGGTCGAACACGAGGCCCTTTGTAGTGGCAGTTGCCGAAGGTGAACAGCGTGATCGAATAAGTAAACGTCTGATCGCTAGGTTGCGGGAATCAACTGAGCTTCCAAACCTAGGAGCCAAGCCGGACTTTACACACGAGATTCCCTATCCAAAGGGACTTGCTGAGCGAAGCCAAGCCGTTGGAAAAGGCATTTACGACACCCTAGGCATTGACAGAAAAGACACGGCCGCAAGATTTAGCTTCTTAGAACGAAACTACGAGTTCTTTGGCGCACCAACAGCACTGTTCTTTTTCACACACCGCGGCCTAGACCAGTTCGGAACGCTCGATCTTGGACTGTTTATGGAGAACGTGATGCTGGCGGCCAACGCAAAAGGGTTAGGGACTTGTGCCCAGGGCTACCTGGGTGGACACCCTGACATTATTCGCTCTGAATTTGAAGTTAGTGATGACTACGCGTTAGTTTGCGGGATGTCGATCGGATACCCATCCGAACACCCCATCAATGGCTGGCACGCGGAAAGACTCCCGATAACCGACTTGCTTCTCAGCCCCAAAAACCACTGACCGCATTGATACGCCCAGTGTGAACATTGGCTAAACGCTGGAATGTAAGTCGTGGCTGTCGGTTGCAATGAATATACGTCCCGAGACTTTCGTTCCGTATTCCATTCAGATCGAAACATTGAGGAAATCATGACAGACAAGAACATAGTTGAAGTAGCAGTCGAAGCGGGAACTTTCACCACTCTTGCAGCAGCACTGGGCGCAGCTGACCTAGTAGCAACCCTGCAGAGCGAAGGACCGTTCACAGTCTTCGCACCAACCGACGATGCCTTTGCGGCCCTTCCAGAGGGTCTAGTAGCAGCACTATTGCTACCAGAAAACGTAGACGCCCTAAAGTCAATCCTGACCTACCACGTAGTGTCCGGTCAGGTCCATGCCGCGGACGTCACCACGGGTGATGTTCCAACAGTCGAGGGCTCAACAATGGCCGTTGACACATCTGACGGCGTAGTTATCAACGGCACCGCCAAGGTAACTGCAACCGACATCGCAGCTTCAAACGGTGTTATCCACGTAATCGACGCAGTACTAGTTCCAGCAGGCGTCGACGCAGCAGCATTGCTTGCGTAATTCGTAACTAAGTTACAACGGAAGAACCAGGGAGAGATCCCTGGTTCTTCTATTTAACCGGGCTTGCGAGACAAGAAACCCCCGCCAGACAGATTCGCCTCTCTGTCCCCCCTACCACAGCCCTTCCCCTGGAATTTACTGAGACTGCATTGCCAGTCTTCTCCTAGAAATAACTCAGTCAATTGCCACCGCGCTACCACGGAACTCAAATTTTCGATTGTTAACCTTTGAGAGCGTTTCGGGACTTTCGAAGCGCTTTGACCAACACCCGAGAAAATCGAGCACGATGAGAAAAACAGACTTACCGCCCTAGCTGGAATCGCAGTCGCGGCCCTAGTGCTCACTGGATGCGCACCCGCAGATGAGGTTGCAGAGCCAACGGAAACCACCGAAGAAGCTCAGGTCGATGAGGCCATGACCGAAGAAACGCTGGGAAACATTGTTGAAGTGGCAGTTGGAGCCGGAACCTTTACAACTCTGGCCGCCGCACTGGGCGCAGCTGACTTGGTAACCACACTTCAGGGTGAAGGTCCGTTCACTGTCTTTGCACCAACTGATGAGGCCTTTGCGGCTCTACCGGCTGGACTTCTAGACGCACTACTTCTACCTGAGAACCTAGCTGTCCTTCAGTCAATCCTGACCTACCACGTTGTGGCTGGTGAGGTTTACGCAGCTGATGTTATGACCGGCGACGTGACAACAGTTGAAGGCTCGACCTTCGCGGTTGACACATCCAATGGCGTTGTAATCAACGGCACCGCAAACGTCACGGCTACCGACATAATGGCCTCCAATGGAGTTATCCATGTCATCGACGCAGTCATCCTCCCACCAGGAGTTGACGCAGAAGCGCTGCTTGCTACAACCAAAACGAACTGACTTCAGCCAGGGGAGATCCTGCTGAAGTGTTAACGAGCATTTCTGACGACGAGGCTAGCCTGTCTTTTGGGCTGAACAGACCACAGCCAGGCACCAACTCCCAGCACGGTGAGAGTTACTCCGGCAAGAGCAACCAGATAGGTGTTGTCCGCATAGGAGTCGTAGGTAGAAACGATTCCAAAGAACAGAGCGGCGTAGGCCAGCAGTATCCACTTATTACTCATGCTAAAAAGTCTAGCTGCCTGATTCTTGACTAGCGCTTTCCATTCGGAAACACCAGAGCTACGCGGTTGGAATCAACTCAGCCGCGCCGAACGAAACGCTAAAAGTCACACACCACAACGAGATCGAAGAGACATCTGAAAGATTCAGGTCGAGGGGAATCTCGTAATTCTGATTCCCCTGGTTCCCTTTCATCGCCCCAAGGCTGGTGTACTTTCCATCATCAAACACCCGCCAACCCTCTTGGCCATCGAGGACGGGTGCATCAGTTAGCAAAACTTCGACCCTTGGCCCGTCACTGGTGTCTAGATTTTCAAGCCTAAGCACTCTGCTGCCATCTTCCAGCTGCAGAATCGTTACTTCCCCCGAGGTTTGATGCTCGTGAGACACCAAAACACCTTGCGAGAGAACGAGAGGATACTGAATCACCTCCGAAGGATCTTTGGTCTCCCGAGGCAGAGCGGTCGAGTTATCTGATGGGACTGCAGTGACCGTGGGGGCAGCTTCTTGAACTTCCGTGTCGATAAAGAGCTTCCATGGCTGAAAAAAATATGCTGCCACAGTTAGAAGCACAACTGCTAAAAGTGCAACGGGGACCAAGGCCTTGCCCTTTAAGAAATTCATACGTAATTGTAAACAGGTGCAGGGGTGAGAAAAAAGAGCTGTCTCTGATGGGTACTTCTGTTTTCCTGGGACAAGGGGAGTCTGTGTACCGAGCCAGTCCGATGGTTTAGACCTAGGTTTTTACAAATCGGACTATGAGTCAGATTTAATTTTTCGTCCAAGGGCCACGACCTTCTGTTGTAATCTTCGCCGAGACTGACATGTTGGTAACGAAGGGGGTTTTAGGTGAGCTGCGCCACTCGTTGGGGCGAAATTTGAAGTAGAACTCCAATATCACGCATGCTCAACCCCTCAGTCCTGAGTCTCGCCACAACTTCCCGAACTTCTCGGGAAGCCTCTTCCTGTAGTCGGTTTGCTTCTCGCATCTTGGCCTGAGCATTCTCCAAGTCACAAATAATGCCAGGCATTTTGGTTTCTATTTTCACAACCACCTCACAGCGATCGACGCCCCGGTACTCGTGAACCAAATCTTTGATTTGCTCGGCGGCAAGGTCAAGACGCTTTGAGGAAATCAGCAGGTTGTCCAACTCCGGAACTCGAACACGCCAAGTACCGGCCTTTCGCTCACATTCCGCCTTGACTTCCATATCTCAAGCCTACCAACTCCAGACTAAACGTTGGGTAGATATTTTTAGACTACTGTGCTAGACATACTTCATCTAGGGTACCTAGACTTATTTATCTATAGGAGATCACAAATGAACTTAATCATCGGCATAATTGCCGCAGCCGCATCGGCCTTCACGGCTTTTGCATTTTTCAAGGCCGGCATGTTTAAGGCCGGAGCCAGTCGCCAGAAGTTGCTAGATGCTGGATTTGGTTGGATTGAAAATATCTCGTTAGGCACCGTGCGACTTATTGCATGGCTGGAAATCCTCGGTGTGGCTGGCCTGGTTCTAGGCGTGATTGGTTACTTTATTGGATTTCAGTGGGCACTTTGGTTTGCGGTCGCAGCGGCTATTGGATTGGCGCTAACAATGATCGGCGCTATCTTGGTCCATGCTTCCAGAGGAGAGTCCAAATACACACTGAAAATGAACCTTGGGCTGCTTTTCCCTCCGCTGGTTGCAGCCGTGCTTTGGGCTATATTTCCTAGTCTCTAAAAATTAAGTAACTAGAAATCTAGTCTTTTTAGGTCTTGGCCCCGGGTCTTTTTGCTTTGGGGCCAAGTAGGAATTGTCTAGGCGGGGGCAAAGCCTATTAACGTGAAGCAACTCAAGGCCAAGGCGACGCCATGGGAGTGAACACATCCGATTCCCCGGTTTTAGGCGTCTTTTGAGAAATCAGGCTTTTTTACCCGCAAAGAGTGTCTCTTTCCATTCAGAAGATTGGAAATGACCGTGTACCTGACGAGTACTTTGTAGCTAAGGAGGCCTAAGAAAATCGTCAGTGAGCTGGAAAGTGCGATAGTGGCAAACGCCCCAAAGCCATTCGCACTAAAACCGACCAAGAATAGAAAGACTAGAGGTAGGTGGACAAGGTACAACCAATAGCTAGCATCGGACACAAACCTCATGCCCTTGCTTGGCCTGTCACCGAATCTCAGAAATAGTCCGATTGCTGCGTAGCTACCTAAAACGACCGCTGAGCCATAGATCCAATCCGTCAGCACCAGGCCCCAATCTTGAACAAAGAAGAAGACCGTGAATGAAGTCAGAAATAACCCCGTAAACAAGATTGCCGATCTCTTTAGGTATTGAAGCCAGAACTCCCTTTGGTGGTATGCCACTGTTCCTGACAGGAAAATAACGAGGTACCACAGCAGCAACCCAGGTTCTGGGAGAATCCCTGTGCTGGTGCCTAGGGTCCCTTCCCCATCCAAAACTCCCGGTAAAACGGGTGCTAGGGACCCGATCAAAAGCATTGTCAATACGGGGTGGATTCTCCTGCCAACTAACCCGGAGATTACTTTTCCGGTTACCGCGAAAATCAAACTGTAAATGACAATGTAAAACAAAAACCACAGGTGCTGAAAATCAATGGGGAGGACGCTGAAAGAATCGCGACCAGAGATCCAAGACCCTTGGCTAGCCCAACCGTTGGCAAAAGTAAGGGGCAACCAAAAGATCGCAAGTGGGAGGGCAATCCGGCTAAGACGATTACCCAAAAACATTCGCGTGCCGCGAGTTTCGAAAAGGTATGCGGCAAAAAAGCCAGAGATCACGAAAAATGCTGGCATGCGAAAAACATGCAGCAGTTGGTGAAGGTAAGTAACGACCAGGAATTCAGAAAGGCTCGCGGGCTCCTGATAGAGATACACAAAGACAGCGGAGTGAAACACCACCCCCAGAAGGAGGAGTGTCGCTCTAGCTGAGTCAAGTGCGTGGATTCGTGACATTTTGTCCACCCTAACAAAAGAAAAAGACCCGCCATTTCTGACGGGTCTTTTACCTTGTGGAGACTAGGGGGGTCTATGTACCCCGCCAAACCAATGGTTTTAGGCCTATGTTTTTAGAAGTCAGACCATAAATAAGACTATTATTTTCGTCTCAGGGATACGAGTTGCCTAAATAACTAGTCAGTTTTAGGTGCCCGCCAGGTCCATGAGTGGTGAATCACAAGTGCAAGCAACACAACTTCCACAACACTGCCTAGAACGTAGTAGCTCCAT
>FUWD013195834.1_pt1 | contig 10646 bp, 9 predicted proteins | sample 1063281 | NCBI WGS metagenome assembly FUWD01 (sample SAMEA79048168, study PRJEB19326) | metagenome | biome: marine
AAGGGNGTAAAGTGGTGACCTGAGCTATTACTTAAGCTGGGGGGGTCAAGTGATGTTCCTTGGTACCCATGAGCCAAAACTTGATGAAAAGGGCAGATTAATTTTACCTGCCAGATTTAGAGAAGATTTAGCAGAAGGTTTAGTTATAACTAAGGGTCAAGAAAATTGTCTTTATGTTTTCCCCGCTGCTGAGTTTGCATTAATAACTGAAAGATTACGACAAGCACCAGTTACCCAAAAAAATTCCCGTGATTATTTAAGAGTGATGTTTGCTGGCGCTCATGATGAGGTGCCAGATAACCAGGGTCGAATAAATATTCCAGTTGGCCTTCGTAACTATGCAACTTTAGAAAAAAACTGTGTAGTCATTGGTGCTAATACCCGCCTTGAAATTTGGGACGCAACTGCATGGAGTAAATACCTAGCAGATCGAGAAAAAACCTTTGCTGATGTTTCAGAGGAGGTACTGCCTGGATTGTTTTAAATCCAACTAAATATCTATTTAGGCCACCGCCACTTTAAATATTCGCGGCGCCACTTCCCCGGTGCCGCGCGTTATTAATAAAGCTCCGTCAAGTGGCGGTGACCTAAGTAGATATCTAGAAATAAGAGAACTAATAATTTACAAGTAAAAAGAACATTAAAAGAGAAAGAAGGGGAGGCAATGAACGCAAACGTCACACACATTCCAGTTGCGTTAGAGCAGTGTATAAAAAATGCTAGCCCCGGCAATCATAAATAAAAAGAACCCTGTTTTAATCGATGCTACTTTGGGATTAGGCGGACATGCAAAAGTATTTTTAGAACGTTTTGAGAATTTAAGATTGATTGGAATAGATAGAGATCCAACTGCCTTAGAGATTGCAAAATCAAATCTAGCCCAGTATTTAAAGCAAATCTCTTTTAGTCACACTACTTATGATCAAATCCAACTTGCTCTTAGGCAGGCCAATGCAGCGGCCGCGGACGCAATCTTTTTGTATCTAGGTGTTTCATCTATGCAGCTAGATCAGGCAGATCGGGGATTTTCATACTCCCAAGAAGCCCCACTAGATATGAGAATGGATCAAAGTAGCCCAACAACAGCAGCCATAATTTTAAACACCTATACCCATGGTCAGTTAGCTAAATTGCTACAAAACTATGGAGAAGAAAAGTTTGCTAGCAAAATCGCTGAAAATATTATTAAGGCTAGAGATAAAGGAGCTCTTAATACCACCAAAGATTTAGCTGAGATTGTTAAAGACTCAATTCCAGCACCAGCAAGGCGCACTGGCGGCAATCCAGCAAAGCGAACCTTTCAAGCACTTCGAATTGAGGTTAATCAAGAGCTGGCCATACTGGAGCGGGCTATTCCAGAGGCGTTATCAGCTCTAACTATCGGCGGCCGCCTTGTTGTTATGTCCTATCAATCACTTGAGGACCGAATAGTAAAGAACCATTTTATGCAGGTAAGTAAATCTAAAACTCCGTTGCAGTTACCAGTTGAGTTGCCAGATTCTGCAGCTAGTTACAAGTTGCTTATAAGTGGCAGTCATGGCGCTGATGAGGATGAGCAGGGCATTAATCCGCGCTCGCAATCTATGAGACTTAGAGCAATTGAGCGGGTGGCTGCCTAATGGCGATATTTGACTTAGCACCTGCGATTGAGATTTCGCGCAAAATAGTTAGAGAAAAAACAAATCAAGCAGTGCTGCGATTAGTGCCAGATACTAAAGCAGGTCAGGTGGCAGCAGATCGTACTTTCGGAATGTTCTTGGTAGGTATATTTACAATTGGATTATTAGCTTTATTGGTAATAAATACAGCACTCGCTGAGGATGCATTTGTACTACAAGATTTAAAGCAACAGGCGCAGGTACTTACTGATGAGCGCGAAGCTATTTTACGTGAGCTAGCAGCCCAATCATCTCCAGATAAATTAGCGCAAAGTGCAATTGATCTTGGAATGATAGCTTCAAACAAGATGTATTTTTTAGACTTATCGGTGGTTAAATAATGAATCATCAACAATTAGTTCAAGACCGAATTCGAAAGATCGTAGCGATTGCAATTGTAATTTTTTTACTATTTGGGCTTAGGTTAATTGAGATTCAAGCAATTCGTGCAAAGGGTTATGTTGAGCGAGCAGATAATGAGTTAAGTAAATCAGCCACCTTACTTGCACCCAGAGGGGGAATTTACGATATTAATGGGGTTGAGCTTGCGCGAAGTATTTCAGCAATAAATATCGCAGTTGATCAAACAGTTGTTAATGACCCAGTTAATGCAGCAATGGTGGTTGCGCCAATTCTTGGGATGAATCCAGCAGAGTTACTGCCAAGTCTTTCGGGCCAAAAGCGTTATGTTTTAATAGCTAAGGATGTGCAGCCATCAGTTTGGCGAGAGGTGAATGATGCCATTATCTCTTACAATACAAGAGTAGTTAAAACTAAAAGTGACCTCAATAAGCGCATAGGTGGCTTTGTGCCAGAGCGTAGTTATATTCGAGATTATCCAAGTGGAAAATTAACCGCTTCACTTATTGGAGTAGTAAATGATCAAGGTGTTGGATCTGGTGGACTTGAAAGCAGCTTAAATAGCATCTTATCCGGCACAAATGGAAAATACATATACGCGAATGGTCGCGGAAATATTATTCCTGGCTCTGAAGAAATAAGAGTTGAAGCAAAATCTGGCACAAGTATTCGTTTAACAATTGATCGTGATGTTCAATGGGTGGCCCAAAACGCGATTAGCCAAGCAGTTGCATCGTCAAAAGCAAAATCGGGAACAGTCATTGTAATGGATCCAAAAACTGGTGAAATTCTTGCACAAGCAAGTGCGCCTACCTTTGATCCAAATATACCGAGTTCAATTACAGTAGATAAATTAAATAATCCATCAGTGCAAGAGGTTTATGAACCAGGTTCAACTGGCAAGGTAATTACTGTGGCAGCTGCGATGGAGGAAGGTTTAATTACTCCTGAGACGATCTTTACAATTCCATACTCAATGAAAGTCTCTGATGGTGTATTTAGAGATCATGAAAAGCACCCTACGCAAAGGCTAACAACTACTGGTTTGTTAGCGGTTTCTAGTAATACTGGCTCAATTAAAATTGGCCAAAAACTAGGTAAAGATAATCTCTATAAATATCTTACTAAATTTGGAATTGGTAAGAGTACAAACTCGAAGTTACCAGGTGAATCTGCAGGTATTTTACATCCCGTTAAGGATTGGTCTGGTACATCACTTCCTACAATTTCATTTGGACAGGGCTATTCACTAACAGCAATGCAATCCACCTCAGTCTTTGCCACAATTGCTAATAACGGAGTTAGAGTAAAGCCTTCAATTCTTGCTGGCGTTGTTGATGAAAGTGGCAAATACACACCTTCTGCAGCAAATGAATCAACTCGAGTACTAAGTGAGCAGACAGCAATAAATATGCGCGCAATGATGGAGAATGTAGTTTCAAAAAATGGTACAGCACCGTCTGCCGCAATTGATGGCTACCGAGTTGCTGGTAAAACAGGTACGGCAGAAAGATATAACACCGCTTGTAGGTGTTACAGCGGATACACCGCATCGTTTATTGGATTTGCACCAGCTGATCAACCTAAGTACGTAGTTAGTGTGACTATTCAAGATCCAAAAGGCATGCATTGGGGCGGTGTACTGGCCGGACCGGTATTTAAAAAAGTTATGGGATTTGTCCTGCAAAATCAGCGTATTTCACCCACTCCTGAAACTAAAACTTTCTACTCATTAACAGAGGCAGCTCTTAAGCAGCGCAGTAAAATTACTCCAAAGAGTGGAGCATGATTAATGAGCACCAGACCAGCACAAGTAGTTCCGAAATCTCTTTCCACTTTTGATAAAAGCCTTTTTGACAAAGATATTAAAATTTCTGGAATTGCAATTAATGCAGCTCAGGTAAAAAAAGGTGACATATTTGTTGCCTTAACTGGAACCAAAACTCATGGTGCAAATTTTGTTGATCAAGCAATTCAAAATGGTGCGGTAGCCGTTTTAAGCGATAAAAAGCTTGACCTTTCTATACCAAGTTTCATCCACTCATCACCGCGTGAAGTTCTAGGAGAGTTATCAGCATGGGTTTATGAAAAACCGTTTACTAAGCTAACCGCAATTGGTATTACTGGTACAAATGGAAAAACTACAACTAGTAATATTCTTAAACAGATTTGGCAATTATGTGGATTAAATACAGGATTAATTGGAACATTAGGAGTTGAAGTCGGCAGTCAATCACTTGATGGCGTAAGAACTACCCCAGAAGCAGATGAGTTGCAAGCATTAGCTGCGTTGATGGTGAACAAAGATTTAAGCCACCTTGTGATGGAGGTCAGTAGTCACGGCCTTGATCAATTAAGAGTTAAAGGTGCAAAGTTTAAAGTTGTAGGATTCTCAAATCTAACTCAGGATCACTTGGATTACCATAAAAATATGGATAATTACTTTAGCGCGAAGGCAATGCTATTTTCGAAAGAATATGCAGAAAGTGCAGTAATTAATATTGATGATCAATATGGATTAAAACTTAGTAAGCAAGTATCTATTCCTATTCAAACCGTCTCTCGAAACAACAAAAATGCAAATTGGTATTATGAAAAAATAGAGCCAAGTAATGATGGGTTTGAGATAGAAATCAATAGCAAAGAAGGCAAGAAAATTAGCGGAAAGTTTCCATTAATAGGTGAATTTAATTTAGATAATCTTCTACTAGCAGTTGCTTTAGCAAGTACGGCTGGCTTAGATGAAATTAAAATTTCATCTGCTGTTACAAGATTGAAGAGTGTGCCAGGTCGATTAGAACAGATCAAAGTTGGTCAAGGATTTACTGCATTAGTCGACTACGCGCATACACCTGACGCGGTAGCGAGAGTTTTGGAAATAGCAGCTAAATTTACTAAAGGTAAAGTTATTGCAGTTCTAGGTTGTGGTGGCGATAGAGACATTTCAAAGCGCCCACTAATGGGACAAGCACTTTTTATCGGCAGTGATAAAGCAATCTTCACAAGCGATAACCCACGAAGTGAATCTGCAGATGAGATTCTTAAAGCAATGGTCGCTGGAATTGATCTTACTGATAAAGGGTTTGTAATTAAAGATCGCCGAGCAGCAATTGATTTTGCAGTAGCACAGGCATCTGCAGGTGATTGTCTATTGGTTCTAGGAAAGGGACATGAAAGTGGCCAAGAAGTTAATGGAATCATTACAACATTTGATGATCGAATAGAGCTAGCTGATTCAATAAAGCAGGCATTAAAAAAATGATAAAAACTACAGCCGCAGAACTGGCAAAAATTCTCTCTGGTAAGTTAGAGAATCTATCTGCAGACACAGTTATCGATCAGTACCCAGTGATTAACTCTGCCAATGCAAAGAATGGAACATTTTTTGTTGCATTTGAGGGAGTAAATGTTGATGGTCATTCTTTTGCTGAAGACGCAATTAAATCCGGCGCGAAATTTGCATTAGTTTCAAAGCCCGTTAGTGCACCATCAATTGTTGTAGCAGATGTAAGTCAGGCACTTTTAACCCTGGCCGAATTTGTAAGAGGACGGCTTTCTGAAATGAAAGTTATAGGTATTACTGGATCACAAGGTAAAACGACAACAAAAGAATTTTTGTATTCAATATTGAAATCAGTAGGTGAGTGTGTCGCAACTGAGGCAAACTTTAATACTGAGATTGGTGTTCCATTAACACTTCTAAGATGTAAAGAGAGCACAAAGTTTTGTATTGTTGAAATGGGTGCTAGGCACTTAGGTGATATCGCGAAATTAACTAAGGTCAGTTCACCTGATGTCGGCGTAGTTTTAGCTGTTGGCTCAGCTCATATTGGTGAGTTTGGATCAATTGAAGCGATTGCTAAAACTAAATCAGAATTAATTACTAATTTGTCAGCCGAAAAATCTGCTGTTCTTGGCAGCTACGACAGTTGGACTCCAAAAATGGCTACTAATTTACCTCTTAAAGTAATTAATTTTGGTGAATCTGCAATGGTTAGAGCAGCAGATATTCAACTACCTGGCGGTTATGCCCACTTTGAATTGGTAACTCCAAATGGCCGAAATCCAGTTTCACTTCAATTATTAGGTGAGCATCAGATTCCAAACGCACTTGGCGCAGCTGCAGCAGCATTTGCCCTTGGAATTAATAATGAAGTAATTGCACTCGGGCTAACAACTGCAGATCTTGGTAGTAAGTGGCGTATGCAGATTGAAGAGTTAAATGGCCTAAAGATTATTAATGACTACTACAACGCAAATCCTGAGAGTATGAAAGCTGCACTTAAAACTTTAGTTTTACTAAGTCAAGAAAATGGCGGGTCATCTTGGGCAATTCTCGGAAAAATGCATGAGTTAGGTGCTATCGAAGAAGAGGCGCACAGACAAATAGCTATGTACTGTGAGGAAATTGGGGTAGATCATCTGCTTAGTGTGGGCACTGACCTATATAAACTCTCTAAAAATGAATCAAATCTGAAAAATATGGTGGTGCATCACTGCCCAAATACCGATGCTGTTTTAGAGTTAGTCAGTAATTTCTCATATGGAGATGTGGTTTTACTAAAAGCTTCACGATCTGAGAAATTTGAAGATCTTGCAGATTTAATTACCAATAAATGGAATGGAGGGCAAGCATGAGAGGAATACTACTTTCTGGTGCAATTGCATCTATCTTTGCTTTTTTTGCAACTCCATTACTAATTAAATTACTAACTAAAAAAGGCTATGGGCAAATTATTCGAGATGATGGACCTACCACTCACCAAGTTAAGCGTGGTACTCCCACTATGGGCGGATTGGTATTGATTACAGCAGTATTAGTTGGATATGGGCTTAGTCATTTAATTGCCGGTGTTGCAATCACTACATCTGCCCTTTTAGTAATTGCATTAATAATTGGCTTAGGTTTTGTGGGCTTTATAGATGATTACCTTAAAGTGGCAAAGCAAAAATCTCTTGGGTTAAATGCCAAACAAAAGCTACTTGGGCAAGCAATTGTTGCTGGTGGCTTTGCATATGCAGGTTTGCAATTTCCTGATCAAAGCGGATTAACGCCAATATCTTCTTATCTTTCAACAGTTCGAGATACTTCAATAAAGATGGGGCTTGTCTCAGTAATTATTTGGGTAGTTTTAATGGTGTTAGGAACAAGTAATGGGGTTAATTTAACTGATGGCCTTGATGGATTAGCTACTGGCGCAGCAGTTATGGTGTTTACAGCCTTTATTTTGATCGGTGTTTGGGAGTTTGGACAAAGTTGCGCCGTTGCACCTGGTCTTAAATGTTATGCAGTTCGTGATCCACTTGATTTAGCAGTACTTGCAGCAGCACTTGCTGGTGCATGTGGTGGCTTCTTATGGTGGAATGCTTCACCTGCGAAGATATTTATGGGAGATGTTGGCTCATTAGCATTAGGTGGAGCCCTTGCAGGGTTAGCAATAACTCTTAGGATTCAATTGTTACTAGTAGTGCTTGGATTTATTTTTGTGTTAATTACATCATCAGTAATTATTCAAGTTGCATATTTCAAAATTACTGGTGGCAAGCGGATATTTAAAATGGCTCCCTTACAACATCATTTTGAGTTAATTGGTTGGGGTGAGGTAACAATTGTTATTAGATTCTGGATTATCTCAAGCCTTGGGGTTGCGGCAGGCTTAGGCCTGTTCTATGCCCAGTGGGTTGTGGCTTAATGAATTTTGTTCAGTCACTGGCTGGGAAAAACTGTTTAGTCATTGGTGCTGGTGTCACGGGTATGGCTTGCCAGGAGGCTTTAGTTAATTTTGGTGCTAAGTCCAAAGTATTTGATGAAAGAGTAAAAACTGGCGCAGATATTGTGAATGAAATTCCAAGTGGAGTGGAGCTAGCAATTATTTCTCCTGGCTGGCGAGATGATCACTTGGTAATTAGCAAACTTAGATCAGATGGAGTTGAGATTTTAAGTGAAATTGATTTTGCTTGGCAGGTTAAGCAAGTGCTTGCTCCTTCACAAAAATGGATTGCGCTAACTGGCACTAATGGCAAAACCACAACAATCAAAATGGTTGAATCTATTTTTAAGGCAGCAAAATTAACGGCGCAGCATGTGGCAATGTTGGAGAAACTGTGATTGCATCGGTTTGCGCAAAAAAACCATTAGATTATCTTGCGATTGAACTTTCATCATTTCAGATCCATTGGAGTAATTTGCCGAAGTATGAATCTGTTGTAGTGCTTAATATTGCAGAAGATCATATTGATTGGCACGGTAGTTTTGAGGCTTACGCGCAAGCAAAGCTAAAACTACTTAAGCATTCAAATAAAGCGATACTAAATAAGTCTGATTCAGAGTTATCCCGTAGAACTTCTAGTGATTTAATTACGTGGTTCTCACTAGATACTCCAAATGCAGGTGAACTTGGAGTTGTTGAGAATCTTTTAATTGATCGTGCATTCTCTGCTTCTCCTAGCCAAGCAAATGAGATAGCTGAACTAGTAGATATAACGCCAACTGTTCCACATAATGTTTTAAATGCCCTAGCTGCAGCAGCACTTGCTCTATCTATTGGTATCAAATATGAGGATATTAAAAGTGGATTAAAGAATTTTTCACCCGACCATCATCGAATGGAATTAGTACTAAGTAAAAATGAGATTAATTGGATCGATGACTCAAAAGCAACTAATCCACATGCCGCCGCCGCATCATTACTTTCAAATTTTAAAGTAGTTTGGATCGCTGGTGGGCTAGCAAAGGGTGCAAGTATGAGTGACCTAGTTAAAAAATGCGCATCTAGAATTAAGGCTGTTATTTTAATCGGAGAAGATCGTGAATTAATTGCAAAGGCAATTGGAGAGTATTCACCAAAGATTGATGTGGTAAGAGTTAATCAATTAAGTGACGCTAAAACGTTAATGAATGATGTAGTAAGTGCTGCGATCAAGTTAGCCCAGCCTGGTGATACCGTTCTATTGGCTCCAGCTTGTGCCTCAATGGACCAATTTGATTCCTACGTACAGCGTGGACAGTTATTTGCTCAAGCCGTGAAAGCGCAGGTTTAGTATGGCTAATAATATAACGGTTAGAAAATATTCAAAAATACTTACCCGCCCAGAGTTACCATATTTTCTAATAATCTGGAGCACCATATTTTTATGCGCCCTTGGTCTAACTATGGTTTTATCTTCCTCAACAGTCACATCCTTACAGGAAAGTGGTAATAGTTACTCAATATTTACCAGGCAGTTCTTATTCTTAATTCTAGGCGCAGCCACAGCATATTGGGCATTTAAAGTTCAAGGTGCCATTTGGTTAAAATTAGCCAAAGTAAGTCTAACGATTTCAATATTTATATTACTACTTCCATTTATTCCCAATCTAGGAAAAAATATTAATGGAAATAGGAATTGGATTGAGATTGCTGGCTTCACACTACAACCGTCGGAGTTTGCTAAATTTGGATTAATTCTTTGGTGTGCATTTCAATTACGAAGGGTCGATCTAGTTGCAGGTAAAAATCCTATTGGTTTGATTTTCCCTGGTTTAGTGGTTATTGAGGGGTTAATTATATTAGAGAGGGATTTAGGAACTGCATTACTAGTTTTAATTATTTTTGGCGGTATTTTATTTGTATCTGGCGCACCAATTAAGCATTTTATAGCAGTTACTATTTTAGCGAGCATTATTAGTGCGGTACTTATATTTAGTAATAGCTATCGAATGAGCAGATTTGCTGCTCTTTTTGATCCATTTGATGAGAGGTATTACAAGTTCTCTGGTTGGCAACCAGCCCACAGCATTATGGGGTTAGCAAGTGGTGGCCTTTGGGGAAGTGGGCTTGGGGCAAGCAAGCAAAAATGGGCTAATTTAGCTGAAGCTCATACTGATTTTATTTTTTCAGTAATTGGTGAAGAGCTTGGATTATTAGGAACACTTCTAGTCTTAGCCCTTTACGCAGCTTTGATTTATTCTATGTTGCGAATTGCTATTAAAACTAAAGATGATTTTTCAAGATATGCAACCGCAGGAATTGCATGCTGGTTTATTGCCCAAGTAACTGTGAATATCGGATCAGTTACATCGATAATTCCAGTAATTGGAGTTACTTTGCCATTTATCTCATATGGAGGTTCTTCTTTGCTGGCCAATCTGCTTGCAGTTGGCTATGTATTAGGTGTTGCAAGGCGAACACCGGAGATATCTGAAGGTATTAGGTTAAGTAGGATGAGAAAATTAGGCAGATGACTCCTAAAATAATTTTTGCAGGTGGTGGCACTGCTGGCCATGTTGAACCAGCGTTAGCTGTTGCAAATTGGCTTAGAGATAAAAAGCCGGATTGGCAGTATCAATTTGTTGGCACAAAAACTGGTCTTGAAAATCAACTTGTACCAGAGGCAGGTTTTGAGCTTGTGCATATTCCTAAGGTATTAATGCCCCGGCAGTTAACTCCTGATACATTATTCTGGCCAATTAGAATTCTGCTAGCAACTTGGCAAGGAATTAAAATCTGCAAAGGTGCTGATTTAATTATCGGATTTGGTGGTTATGCCTGCCCACCGCTTTATTTAGCTGGTGCACTTCTGCGTAAGCCAATATTTATTCATGAAGCGAATGCGATTCCAGGTTGGGCCAATAAATTAGGTGCTCCT
>FUWD013175506.1_pt1 | contig 10645 bp, 14 predicted proteins | sample 1063281 | NCBI WGS metagenome assembly FUWD01 (sample SAMEA79048168, study PRJEB19326) | metagenome | biome: marine
GTATCAGGGGGGCTGTAGAGCAGACGGAAGAGATGTTAAGCCCATAAAGGGTGGCTTTCATTTTGAGAGAAATATCAGAGGTTTTTGTGGTGCATAATCTTCTGAATATGAGCCACAAATAAAAAAGCCCCCATCTGGAACCCGTTGGTTAGACGGAGATAGGGGCGGGTGTCCACTAGCAAGTAGGACAGTGATATATTACTTTTTGGAAACCTCAGTGTCAACCTCGGATGCTGGGGTTTCTTCGTCTTGAGGGGGCATAGTTTGCTTCTCATACAACCCCAATTCAAAGATAGTACGGTTCAAAGCCCAGTGCATAAAGGGAAGGCTACCAAAGGAACTATTAATGCAGAGATGGCCTTCTTTATCGAACCCGGTGACTAACAACTGGTCATACTTACCTTTCAAAGACTCCAAGAGTTCATCTACATCTACAAAACCTTGGGTACTAACTTCTACAGCGTCTGTGTCAGACATACATTCTCCTAATTATCTTTAACAAATTTACCGTCAACCATCTTACCGGTGCGGCGTTTAATGACATCGTATGCAGCTTGGATGCATTCTTCCATTGTGAATCCCCATGCTTCAGCTTGCATAGTGAGCGTCACATAAATATCTCCAATGGCATCTTTAACTTCATCAATGTCATACTCTTCGATTGCCTTGCGTAACTCAGCAACCTCTTCCTCGGTCTTTTCAAGTTGAGCCAAGGGTTCGGGGTTAGGTAAAATACCTTTATTTAATCCCCATTGAAGGACGTTCTCGTCCAAAGCATCTAAACTCATAAGTAGTCTCCTATCTATTTAGTAATGGTACATTAAAGTTTTAGTTCGGTAAAGAGTTAGGGCATTAACTAAATCTTTCCTGGTTTTCAAAATAACTAGCATCGAAACCTCGAACCCACTCTTTATGTAGGAAAGATGTTTCCTTATAGGGGCTTTTAAATATCCCCCTATGGAATGCCTTTTGGCCCATTTCAAACGCAACCTGAAGTGGCTTCTTTTTTACCTGTTTTTTCTTCATCATAGAGTTTATTTCCTAAGAAACTGCTCCCCATACCTCGGCCCAATCGCCGCTTAACGCCCCTTTCGCGTAATCAACAACCTTGTTCTCAAAGAAGTTGGTGTGTGTAACCCCAAGCATCCCATCAACCCAAGGCAACGGGTTTTTCTTCACTTTGAAGATACCTTTCATACCCAACGCAATTAAACGCCGGTCACAAATGTATCGAATATACTGCTTCACCTCTATGGGGGTGAGTCCTTCCATCTGGTTAACGCCAAAGGCAAGGCCAATGAACTTATCTTCCAGTTCAACCATCTTTTCAGCAGTGTTATAGATTAACCGTTTAGTATCATCATTCCACATACCTCTGTTCTCTTGGACGTAGGTACGGAAAAGTTTAATCATACTCTCGGTGTGTAGGGTTTCATCCGCAATCGACCAAGCTATGATCTGGCCCATTCCTTTCATCTTACCATGTCGTGCAAAGTTAAGAAGCATGACGAAAGAACTAAATAATTGCATACCTTCAGTGAACGCGCTGAACCCTGCTATCTGTGCCGGAAGGTTCTCAGATCCCTGTAGTTCTTGAAAGAACTCATGCTTCTCAACCATCTCTTCATATTCAAAGAATTCGTTGTAAGTTGACTCAGGCATACCCAAGGTTTCTATCAGGTGACTATAAGCGGCTACATGGATGGCTTCTCTTGCAGCAAACGAGGATAGCATCATCCTTACTTCCGGTTGAGGGAAGTGGGGTAGGTAGTTATTTACATACGCCCCAGAGACATCAATATCGCCTTGAGTGAAGAAACGGAATATCTTCGCTAGGAAGTCCTTCTCTCCATCATTCAGCCTATGCCGCCAATCCTTCGTATCCTCAAGCATAGGTACTTCAGTCCATAGCCAGTGCATCTGCTCACTAGCTTGAAAAGCATCATATGCCCAAGGGTAGTTAAACGGCTTATAATAATCCCTAGTGTCGGTTAATTTCGGTTTTCTCTTTGGCATACCTTACCCCTCACAAGCGAGGCATACATCACCGTCAGCAACTGCTGTTAGGTCTACCTCGTCTTCTATTCTGTTACGTTGAATTTGCATACCGACACGATCAGCCTTACGGAGCTTATCAGAACGGCAGTAATACAGGCTTTTAAGGCCATTCTTCCATGCGAGGAAGTGTGCAGCATGTAGATACTTCACATTTACGTCTGGACGGAAGAAAAGATTTAAACTTTGACCCTGGTCAATATGTTTTTGCCTATCAGACGCTAAATCTATCAACCAAAGTTGGTCAATCTCATTTGCAGTCTTAAATACTTCCTTAACATCCTCTGGAATGTCCAGATGTTGGACAGAACCATCCTCCGCAGTGATACTAGCCCAAGTTTTCTCGGTATTAAGGCCTAATTCATCTAATTTGGCCTCTAGATACTTGTTTCGGGTTATATACGCCCCTGACATCGTATCTTGACGGAATACATTGGCCCTGTATGGCTCAATAGAAGGGCTTGTATTGCCCATAATGATCGAACTAGAGGCATTTGGGGCTATTGCAGTCCAATGACTGAATCTACGGTCAATACCGGCCTTTTTAGCGTCTGGACAAGCCCCACGGCTTTCAAATAGTAGCTTATCACCACGCTTACACTCTTTTTCGATATGTTTATAGATTTCACGGTTATGTACCTTCGTCATAACGCCCCCTAAAGGCATGTTATGGCGTTGAAAGTAAGCATGTAGACCGAGGGTACCAATACCGATAGATCGTTCATTACGCGCTGATCTGATGGCTCTAGAGACTGTTTTGGGAGCCTCCTTAATAAACTTCTCCAATACGTTGTCTAACATCTCCATTACATCGGGTATAAACTTACGATCACTCTTCCAATCGTCATAATACTCAACATTCAAACTGGAGAGACAACATACCGCTGTTCTGTCTAAACTAGTAGGTAAAAATATCTCGGTACACAGGTTACTCCCATGAATCTTCATATCTTGCTCTTTCAACCACAGGGGTAGGGCATCATTAGCATTATCAATGAAGACAAGATAAGGTTCACCTGTCTGGATACGCATTTCCAGTAGTTTAACCCATAAGGCTTTAGCGGATACGGTTTCGACCACTTCACCGTTATTCGGGCTTACTAGATCCCAAGAGTCATCAAAATTCTCATCTCGCATAGCCTGTTCAATAAGGTGCATGAAGTCATTGGTGATGTTAACGCCATGGTGTAGATTTAACGTCCTGAAGTTCTGGTCACCTGTAGGCTTACGCATTTCAACGAATGCAGTAATGTCAGGATGGCTAATATCCAAGAATGCAGCATAACTACCGCGCCTGGTACGCCCTTGTCTGTAGGCTAAGGAACTCGCATCATAGACCTTTAAGTGGGGCATTACCCCAACGGACTTATCATCAGACCCACGGATACCAACGTGAATACCTACACCACCACCCAACATAGATAGCCAGTTAACTTCAGATAAAGTATCGACTAAACCTTCGGAGCTATCATTGAGATAGGACAGGAAGCAGCTAATGGGCATTCCCCTCTGGCTCCGTCCGTAGCTAAGAATAGGCGTGGACAATGAGAGCCAGTGCTTGCTGGTGTAGTCATAGAGTCGTTGGGCGTGTTCGGGGTTGGAGCCGAACTCTTCACAGACAAATGCAAATCGCTCTTGGGGACTGGTTTCATCTTCGCGCATATAGCTTTCGCGCAGTCGGGTAATTCCAAGGTCATCAAATAAACCATCTCTTTCTAAATCAATACAAACTTTATTCGTCATTGGTAGGCTCCATAAGTTCAATCATCTTATTGAGATACCAAACGGCTTTCTTAGCATCCTGTAGAGGGTTATCTTTTGCCCATAGGCGGCTACCAGTGTATTTAAGAACATTACCATGGCAATAAGCTGCGGCTTTGTCCTTACCCAAAACATCAACGATATAGTCGATAGTTTCAATTTCCCCAACATTATAGTGGGGAGGGTGGTTAATAAGGTCTTCAGTTGTAGCACTCCAACAACCTGAACCAGGTGTGTTAGCGGCCTTCCAAGCCGCATCCCATTGGTTGGGAGAGGCATCATCTAATGAATTACCCATAGGGTATGCTCCTTAATGTTTTAGTTTTATGTCAGGGTTAAAATTACTTAATAAATCATCATCGGCAGTGAGTTTAACCTCGTTAGCATGGACTTCTTCAACACGACTCCGAAAAGCATCCATCATACGAACATACCGACCAATACCGACAACTTCATCTTCTTGGGAGGCCACCAACCCGAATAAGCCCGCTACAAGATTTTTTAGCAGCTCAACGGTATCGTCATCCATTTCATCTAACCCTTCCCATCCAAAACGAACATCTACGTCCTTTCCATTTTCGGAGGGAGTTAACTCAATGTATGCACCAATAAATTCAGTCTCCATTACACTTCTCTCAATTTACTTAATAAGTTTAGGGAACGCTTTTTTGGTTTCTCTTTAAGCCATGCTTTCGGTATCTCTTTGGCTGCAAATAAAAAACCATTCTTTTCACACCAATCCCCGTAGGTTGTTTTACTACCTTTTCGGAGTTTGCCTCTTGGATTATTGAATACAAATCTCAAGTCTAACGCCGCCCCATATTCATCCCGAATGTAGATATGCTTCTTGCGATCTTCAGGGGTGAAACGACCTTTAGACTCAATAACAATACCATTCGGTAAAACATAATCGGGGGTGTAGTTGCGACATTGAATAGGAACAGTGAACGGAATACGAAAAGGTTCGTACTCCGCTGCCACTCCTGCTTCTTTAAGTTGTAATCCAATATCTTCTTCCAATCCTGATCTATACCCATTGGCGATAGCTCTCCGCCGCAAGTTTTTAAATGACATCAGTCAGCGTACTCCGCATACCAATAATACCTCGGACTCTGTGCCTTACTGCCGGTTTGTGGACGGTGTTTAGCATCAGGCCAACAGTCGTTCATGTACGAGCAAAAAGTACAGTTAAGAGGTAGACGTTTATTTCCTGTTTTAACTTTGCGGAAATATTCATCTTGAGGTTTAAAACAACGCTCAAAGGGAGCATCAGACGCTATCATATCCACATTCTTACGAATCTTGGTACGGATAACATCTTTGTCAGTCGCCCCAAATTCAGCATCCACAACCTGAAGCTCACCAGTAGATTTATTAACAACAATCCATCCACCTGGTTCTTTATCAGACGCATCACTGTAGCCTAGCAACTGAGGTATGTAACCAAACGCGTCATCTTTCGCTACACCTTCCCAACCGGTACTCCATTTGTTGGTATAGGCCCACGGACTAGATGATTTGGTGTCGTAGACCTTTCCATCAATCTCGACATCATTTTCACCTTTGATAACTGTATCGCCAACCTTCAACTCAACCTTATCTTTACCACCGGTAATGTTTACCTTGGCTAATTTAAGGTACAGCTCGACCAATACTTCAGTGGCATCACCGAGCATGAATCGAACAATATTGTTGTAGGGGTTTTTAGACTTGGGTGCGCCAGACTTCTCTTTCTGAAGTTGGCATAAAGGTTTCCCGACATTCGACATACGAATACGGAAATCCTCTTCACGAGGGGATAACTGTTTGCGGAGAGTGTCTTTAAACATCTCTCCGGCTTCTTCTATCCACTTCTCCTCGTACTCAACAGGCTCCCCATTGGAGAGCTTATCGAGTACCATACGGATTTGTGTTTCAAGAATATTTAGAGACATAATATACCTCTGGGTTAAAGGGAGGTATGATTATTGATCGTCTACTAAATCATCATCAAGACTAGTGTTAATGATAGCATCTATAGCCTCATCCGATAACTGGTCATTTCTGAGAGCTTTATCGTAGGCGGCTTGGATGGTGTTATTTTCAAGTTTAACCATGTCATGCATGACTTTAACGGTTTCAAAAACCTTATCATCCATTTCTAGGGTATTGGTAAGATCAGCGTCATACTTCAGTACCCACCAAACATTACCCGCATCACCTCTGGTTTTGGTGGTACTAATAGTAATACTATACTCATGCATACTACGACCGCGAGGAATTTTCTTCAGGAACTCATCCTCAAACGGATTAAAGTTACTACCTTTCAACATCAGGATAACTGGTTGGTTCTCAATAGTTACCTTTTCACCTGAAGCATTCTTACCTTCGTAAGAGACAAGACCCCGTACTTGGCGGAAGCATTTAATATCTTTGTAACGCTTCTGGTCTTCCTTAGACATTTCCCTAAGAACCTTACTGGCAGGTTTACCGCAGCGTAGAGTACCCTTCATATCCCTTGCTTCCTGACGAAGCATTGGAATCATTAAGGTTTTGTTCGCCACTTTATTTTCTTCCGCATCATAATGCAGCCACTGGAATAACTGGCTTAAAGGACGGAAGGAAACAGACTTCGCATACACAGGTTCATCTTCAGAACCCTTGATGTAGAACTGCCCACGAGGTAAATCTTGCCCCTGGTCATTCTCCTCCATGTAATTAATTTTCAATTCAGGAAGTCGATCACCTGAACTGGTGTTAGAGTTTCCGCCCATGCCCATTGCAGCGGCAAGTTCGTTTTGTTCACTTTTGCTTACAGTAGTAAGTTCGTTCATAAAGTCTCCGTATAGATACGTTAATTAAACATTTAGTTGAGTTTTAAAAATACACTAACTACGCCACTAAGTCAAGATTTATCTCTTCTTGTGACATCCAATTTGGGCCTTCGGTTATCTCAATATCTAAAGGTAAAATAAGGTCATAATCATACCGTTCTTTTACTTCAGATTTTAAACCACCCATTGCCCATTTTAGTGCTGACTTAACCCTCGCGTTTTCGTCTGGGTGTACATCAACAATAATTGAATCATGTACCGTTAAGATTAATCGTGATTTAAAGTTTTCCTCTTTGAAACGCTTCAATGCACGAACACAGGAAATTACAACTAGATCGGCAGTTGCAAAGGATTGGCAGGGGTAATTCACCACAGCGGTGGCATTAGTAATTCTGCCGTTACCTAATCTACGGGCATTAGGGAAATAGAACTCCCTTCCACTAGGAAGTTTTATAAGCCCATCACGAAGTACCCCATCCATTAGTTCTTTATGCCATTTAGCCAAACCTTTATAGATGTTAAAGTATTCCTTAAAGTATACCTGGACATGGGGAGGCTCTGCTGCACCCATACCACCATACAAGGGAGCAAACGTATACGCCTTAGCATCCTGCCGCATGTGTTTATCAACTACATCTGCTTCACATTGGTTGATGATTGTTGCTGTTTGTTTGTGTACATCCTTACCATTTAAAACATCACTTATAATCTGTTCATCCCTAGATAATTCCCCCGCGACACGGAACTCCATTCCACTGAAATCAGCTTCTACAATCGTTCCATTCTTGAACCTAGAAACTATAGCCTTACGCACAGGAAATTTATGGCCTTTGGGGATATTTTGGAAGTTGGGTTTACTGGAAGATAACCTACCAGTGCGAGTTATCGTTTGATTAAATTGGGCGTGTAATAATCCATCTTCCCGTGTACAAGTTTCAATATTCTTAACAAATGAATCTAGGTATGTGCTAATAGCATTAAGCCTAGAAATCTTTGTAAGAAATTCTATCGCTTTAAGGTTATCCTTAGCCTTAGCTTGTTCAATGAGTTTCTTAATCGTAACCTTGTCGGTCTTGAACCCGTTGATACTAGCATCAGATGCTTGGGTAGGTACTAGCTTTAAACCTGCTACTTGGCCTGTCTCCGTGAGAGTGAAACCACGGCCTTCACAAGCAGTACAAGGTGACATGTTTTTATACGGCTCACCGTTTTTCTTAATTTTACGGATTTTCCCTCTACCATCGCAAACATCACAGTGATTTGCTATTGCTTTCATTACCCTGCGGGTAGACTTCCGCACAGTGTTAGCAAACTTAGATGCAGACATACGGGGAGGGGGTAGAGGCTTCCCTCTGGCGTTTAATCCAATGTTAAAGGCATTCTTATGGTAATTACGATCCTTTACCGTGCGGGAGTATATGACCGCAGACATATCTGCACCGCTGTTTAGGTTGGTAGGGATATCACCCATAACATCTTTAACTATATCATCCAGATCCTGCTCTATCTGATTTTTCTCCTTAACAAATTCATCCTTAACTTCCAGTAGGATGTCTTTATCAATGGCAATACCGTTGCGCTCTAGTTCCGTTAAGAATAGCAGCATCTCATTCATTAAGTTAAAAGTGGGTACAAGACCTTTGTTTGAGTCTTTTAACAGGTCTTTTTGTTGGGCTAAATAAATCTCTGTAGTCGAGAGAACATCTGCGTCAGCATACTCTATAACTGTATCCAGAGGCATTGCCTCGAAACCAACCCCAGACTTAAACAGATCATCGACCAGGTCAGACTTCTTACGGGTTACGTCCCTACGTTCTGCTGTTGCTTTTAAAGATAACTCTTGCCGTTGTCCTCTTGCGAAGATGTACTCGCCTATCATGGTACAGTACACCTTTTTGGGTATACTAAAACCTGACTCTAATAAGTAGGACACATCAAATTTAGCATTATGACATACAATAATCTCTGCCCTAGCTAAATCATCTTTGAGTTGTGTTAGATCAGGTGTACCTTTGAACTCATTGTGGTAGGTAATCACCCGTTGAGCAGGGCCAATCTCACCCCCATCAACCATCCTCCAATGAACAGACACAATCTTATTCTTTGGATGGTACGGGCTATTGTCCTTACTCTTATCCTCACCAAATTGAACTGTAGTTTCCAAATCCAACACGATTACTACGCTCATATAATTCCCCTTAAATTAAGTTAATCTTCTAAATCATTAAAATTGAGTTCCCAATCACACCATCCACACTGAATGTTGAAATCAGTAGAAATTGACCAGAAAGGACTGTCGCACTCAGGGCAGCTAAGAAACTCATCTTCTGCATCCTCTTGAAGTCCGATTGGCCTAAACTCGAAAACATTGCCTTTAGGTGCTTCCTGATCCGGTTGGTTATCTTCGTCATCATTCACTACCTTTCTCCTGTTTTACTCCTTTCTAAAAATCGTAATTGACTACGATGGTACCATCTCGCGTGTAGATGTATTCAGATAAGTGGTCTGTTAAAACTTTTATCTCCTGTGGATCTGTTAGCTCTAAAGCCACATGGTCGCCTACATGACGATCTCCAATAGTATAACCACTAGGATTATCTTCCGTATCATCCACTTCCAAGTCTAGTTTATAACGCCAACGCGATAAAATGTTGTTGATATTATCCGGCAAATCTTCAACGGTTTTTAATATATACATGTGGTCATAATCATACCCCCCATGTTGCACCAAACCTTGAACTAGATAATACCGTATATTCAATTTACTTTCTTTTTCCTCGGCTGCGTCTATCGATTTAAATATCTTATCCCATTGCTCAGAGAAGACATCTGAACTAACTTTTTGAGGCCTTCTTCCGCTACCTTTACCGCTCATACCCTGCCTCCTTCTTTCTTCTCAATTCAATGATCATTTTTGAGTAGGCTTCATGTTCAGGAGTACCTGCTTGGTACCCGTTCTCAATGCAGCCATGGTGGAAATCATGTACGGCCCTTGCTTCAATGAATGCCAAGAAAACATAAGGCACATCATCATCTTCAGGGATATTTAGTTTTTCTTTCAAAGACCAACCTTCTTCTTCTTGCAACTTCATATGCTCCACCTCTCACTTAATGTTAACCATGCTTTAGCGGCTGTTTGGGGTACTACTCCGTTTCCCAAGAGCCTAACCCTGTCCACCCTGTTGGCACACCCATCAACCACTCTGTCCACTCTGGGTTCAGGCAGCCACGAGGCTTGTCTGGGTCTTTCACCTTCGCACATAGGTAACTTCTCTTGTCCATGTGTATCTGGCTTTTGCTCCCCACAGGGCCACAATCTTTGTACTCGCTGGCTCTCACAGTCGGCCATAACAAACACCCGCTTTCGTTGGTGAGGTGCGCCGACTTCACGCGCTGAGAATATTCCCCACGTTGCTCGGTAACCATCTTCTTCCAGATCGCTGATGACTGTGGAGAGTCCAAGCGAGATGTGTCCTTCGACATTCTCGAAGAAGCATCTATCAGGTCTAATTGCGTTGATGTGTTCTCGGATAGTGGGCCAGAGGTGTCGCGGGTCATCCGTTCCCTTACGATTTCCTGCTGCGCTAAACGGTTGGCACGGATACCCTCCAGTGATGAGGTCAACGCAGTCTCGAAACAAGTGCGCCGGAAAGGCATTAATATCCGTGAAAATAGGAGCTGGAGCCAGTTTTCCTTCTTCCATCTTCGCAACCAGGTTCGCAACGGCGAAGGCTTCGATCTCCACGTAAGCGATGACTCGATGTGCGACTCCAGCACATTCAAGTCCACGCTCGATGCCGCCATATCCTGAGCAAAAGCTGATGACAGTTGGTAGTTCTTTGGTAGTATCCACATTATTATCTTCCGGTTGAGTGTGTTTTCCGGTGGACACAATTCCTTTTGCATTTCTAGAATTCCCTTCCCAATTCCAACGGGCTTGTTTATCGTTACCTAATTCGTTATTTACGCCATCCCACAACACGCCCATTCGCCTTAGCGATATGGTAGTTATGATC
>FUWD013194465.1_pt1 | contig 10642 bp, 9 predicted proteins | sample 1063281 | NCBI WGS metagenome assembly FUWD01 (sample SAMEA79048168, study PRJEB19326) | metagenome | biome: marine
GCTGACTCATAAGGCGGCCCTCTTGGCTTCAACTTCTACCTTCATTCGACGCCATGTCTTTATGTAGCCACCCGTTTTGAGTTTTGGATTTGATATTTGATCAATAGACATATTCAACAACGCCAAGCCACCACCAAATATGGCAATAGCGGCCCCTGGCACCACCATGTCCCACCAAGCTCCCACTACAAAAGCAGAATTCGATTGGGCCCAGAACAACATGGTTCCCCAGGTTACAATTGTAGGGTCGCCCAAGCCCAAAAACTCAAGCCCCGCTTCAGCCATAAGCGCATAAATACAAGTACCCATGGCACCACCAACTACGATGCTTATCAGGTTAGGCAAAATCTCAACAAATATAATTCGCCACTTAGATTCCCCCATCACTTCTGCTGCTAAAATAAACTCTTTGTTGCGTATCGCCATAGTTTGACTACGAATAACCCTTGCCCCCCAGGCCCAAGACGATAAACCGATGATAAGCGCTATCACCAAAGGGCCAACTTGCCCTAAAAACGCAGCTAGAATAATTAGTAAAGGCAACTGTGGAAACACTAAAACCACGTTGGTTAATGACATCAGAAATTCATCTATACGGCCACCAAAATAGCCCGCACTAATACCTACCGCCACGGCTATGAGCGTAGTTATGGCGGATGCACTAAATGCCACCAACAACGAAATCTGACCACCATGCAAAACCTGACTGAACACGTCTTTGCCTGATCGAGTAGAACCCAATAATAACTCGGCGCTTGGCGGCTGATGGCCACGAGCAACCCGTTTATTGGGTTCGTTATCAGCAATCACAGATGCACAAGCACTCATAAAAATCACCGTAGCAATGATCACAGAACCTAAAATTGCCGCCGTATTACCTCGGTAAAAGCGACCTAAAAACTTTATAAATGGATGACTAAACATGCCTTTAAATCTCATTCTTCACTCTAATTTTACTATCTATTCTAATTACGCAGACGTGGGTCTAACCACAAATAGAGCAAATCTGCGATAAAGTTAAATACCAGCACAAACACCACAATTAAGAGAAAACAGGCCTGCATGGTGGGATAGTCGCGTGCCCCTAAAGCTTTAAACAGCAACAAACCCACACCCGGGTAATTAAATACAGTTTCTATAAAAATAGCGCCAGCCATAACAAAACCAACTTGCATAGAAACAGCAGTAACCACAGGCAACAAAGCATTGCGCGCCGCGTAATGGGTCATAATACGGCGATTGCTTAACCCCTTGGCCTTGGCCATGGTAATGTAATCTTCGCCTAATACATTGATCATGGCGTTACGCATATTAAATATCCAAGAACCAATACCTCCCAAAATCATACAGATAATAGGTAACACAGCGTGATGTAGCACACTGGTAATATAATCCCAAGTCCAGCCCGGCTCTAGATCAGGGTTAGCACCATAGGAGAGGGGAAACCATTTCCAAGTTAAGGCCAAGATAAAAAAGATAAACAATGCAGTAACCGGCTGCGGCATAGCGCCTACAAATGCCCAAAACCCCGGCATGAATCGATCAGTAAAACCACCTCGATTGTAGGAGGCGTAGGTACCAATCAATAGCCCGATCATTACAGAAATAACCGTAGACATACCGGCTAATCCGATAGTCCATGGCACTTTAACCGCCAACAGTTCTGTTACGGGAAGTGGGTAGAGCATGATCGTAGGCCCAAGATCCCAAGTAAAAATACTCTTAATGTATTTCAAATACTGGACCCACATTGGGCCATCAACGAAGCCTAGCATCTCTTTGTAAGCCTGCAGGGTTTCAAGAGGCATTCGCCCCTGAGCTGCTGCAAATAACGCATCTACAGGATCACCAGGCATCAATCGTGGAATGACAAAATTAAACGTAATTGCCACCATAATAGCGATGAAATAAAAGCTAAAGCGCCTTACTACAAAATTCATAAGTACAGGTATTCTTATAATTAAAATGTTAACAGCGGCCAGCTTATTAACCGGCCGCCTTTGAGATTACTTAGCGTACAGTTGCTCAAAAGTGATTAACTTTCGAGATGATTCATAGAACACAGGTTGTACGAAAGCATTTTCAGCTGTTGGCCAACCGCCAATACGCGTAGCATTATACTGATACCAGGTTGGATTGGAGAACAAAGGAACAAAAGCCAAACTTTCAGCAGTAAATGCCATCAGCTCTGCAAGAATAGCTTTGCGACGTTCTGCATTAGAGATTGCCAAATATTCATCTATCAATGCATCAACTTCTGGGCTACTCACACCGTGGTTTGTATGCCAAGACATACCTTGACGAGAAGTATGGAAGTAATCTTGATAGGCTTGAATTGGATCTTCGGCGTTAGTTTTAGACCAGTTAATAGACGCCTGATAAGTGCCCTCTTTCAATGCAGTATCGTAAACAGACCAATCAACTGTCTTGGTGTTAGCTCTAATACCAATTTCAGCCAAATATTCACTAACCATCTGCACTGTCTGCACCCAGTCAGTCCAGCCGTTTACAACGTGAATATCGAAATTGATCTCTGTTCCATCTGGATTCTCCAGAAAGCCATCTCCATCCACATCTACATAACCAGACTCATCCAACAAATCCATCGCTTTATTTGGATTATACTCTGCCAAATAGTCATACTTGGCATTCACTTCATCGTTAAAATGGGACTTGAAAAATTCACCAATTCCCGTCACATGAGTTTCAGGTGTTGGGTAACCATAGGCCGCCAAATCCACAATCATTGGACGATCTAGCGCCATAGAAAAGGCCTTGCGGAAATTGATATCGCTAAACGGCGCTTCACGGGTATTCAAATAAACGTTAATTAAATCATTAGCTGGATACCAAAAGCCATGGTTTTCCGGATTTGGGGCAACATAAGTCTTTTCAATGTCAGCAATGAAGTTGGAACCCCAGTCAATTTCGTCATTGATCAATGCGGCCTGAATCTGAGAGTTATCAGTATATTGACGGAACTTAATACAATCCAGATAAGGTAAGCCTTCATCAGCTTTGTAGTAATTAGGGTTACGGCAAATTTGAATTTGGTTATCTTTTACCTGCGTCACCTCAGTAATAGGACCAGAACCAACCGGGTTACCATTCTTATAAGTGGAAATATCCTCAACGTCTTTCCAAATATGCTCAGGTACCACATGCAGACGCGGCAAGTGCCAATCGATAGTGCCATCTCTATCCGTGAACTTAATATAAACAGTCAGTGAATCTGTGGCCTCAGCTGATGCAAACTTACCAGAGCCCCACTGCCCTGTCGCATCAAGCTTAGCGTCATCCTTACCTAGGTTTAAAGAAAAAACCACGTCTTCAGCATCGAGGACTTCACCATCTGACCAAGTCAGACCATCTTTTAAGTTAATAGTTAAACCCATCAAATCTGCATCATAAGTAAAGCGACTGGCTAAGCGCCAATTTATCTCACCTTTCAAAGCATTTACGGCCCATAGAGGTTCAAACATGGTACCACCAACCATGTCTCCCTGAGCACCTGAGTATGGATTAAAGTCCTCAACAAAAGTCTGCGTAATAATAGGCACAGTTAGTACTCCACCCTGTGCATGCTTACCTTCTGCATGTGCAGTGGCTACCATGCCTGTCGCTAATGTTGAAATAGCAAGCGCTAAGCTCAGTTTCTTCATGGAATTACCTCTTATATTTTTATTTGATACACCGGCTAGGCTGCCAATATATAGTTCAATTTTTTTTCTAATATATGAAATCGTTTTCATTCTATTTGTAAAAAAAAGGCCGGTGGCCGAATCGATATGAATGAAAACGATTTCATAAACTATAAAGACAAAAAAACCACTTGTCAAATAAAAAACTCACATTAAATACGAGAATGGTTGCGCTCTTTTAATCATCATATCCCCCAATAATAGTTCTGCTTGATTAGGTGTGATAACAGCGGATGTCTCCTGAAGATGCCCCCTGGTCAATAGATGAGCACATGGTGGAGCTGTGATCCTTGGCCGGAGATCATGCCCATAATCTTCCAACTATTGAGTTTTAGACAAAGCAGCCTTGCTTTCATGTCTAGATACAACCAACAGAAATATACCTAAGCTGGCCTCAATTATTGACCTGCCTATTATGACAATATCAAGCCCAGTATGAATATCAAAAAGGATCGAAGTAATTGAGAAAATGGACGTTAGCAGCCAGAATAACCCCGCATAATAAGCGAACAACCGCCCCCCTCTAGGGGTCGTATAGTTGGGCAAATACCAACATAATACAACTAGTGTTGAGCGAAGTATGATGTTACTGATCATCATTCTGTGCGTAACGGGAGTTAAGTCAGTCCCGTAAAGAAAATGAGAACTTAGGTTGGGCGCCAGTAATAAAACTAAAATCCAAGCGGCAAGGTAAATAGAGGTAAAACGAAACGCTAGTTTAAGCAAATAATTCTCACAACACTGGGCAATTTTAGGAAGCTGCACGCATCTCAAGAGTTACAGGGGGATTGCTTAAGGACGAGACCCCCTAGGTACACTTCGCTACCCAACGGAACCCCTGAAACCTTAATTCGCATACGTTTTTAACAGTATCAGGGGATTTTAAGCCAGTCAACAAAATTTCCGGCACACCTTCACTGCCTAGTTATGTTGTGCCACAGATAGATGTATTAACCTTACCAATGGAAGTATGTATGTCCCATTATAAGTCAACTAAGGGACAGCTCCTTGGGTCTACCACTTGATCAGAAACTAAGCTACTGCGGCGTGTTTTTGTGGTACAGGAAATACCACATTACATTGTCCGGTACCGGAGCTTGGGAAGTACTCCGTCATCACCTCGGCTTTACCATCATAGTTGTTCCAACCGAGTAGGCCAAACAGCATGGCAGTGTCGTGCATGCCACCTTCGCCAGCGCAGTCCTTGGCGTATTGAGGCAAGATGTCCAAGAAGGCCTGAATACGGCCCTGCTTCCACATGTCCATTACCATTAAGTCCGTTTCTTGATTGAGAGGATGGCTAATCTTGAACAGATAATCGCCAACGACCTTGTTTGGTGGGATGCGATGAGATAGAGAACCACTGGCAAGAAAGGCAACGCGTTTGTCGGACTTTTCGATGGCCTGCAAAATGGCTTCACCAACGACCTTGGATTCTTCCAGGTCGGCGTCATACATCCAACCAGCAATAGATACCACCTTAATGTCGGTGCCAATGCCAAGATAACGCAGGGGAACCAGGGTGCCATATTGCAGCTCTAAGCTAGCAAACTGGTCGTGACACAAGGTGGTGACACCATTGTCAGTTGCCGTCTTGGCGATAAGTTGGCCTAGTTCTGGGTCTCCCACATGCTGGTACTGCATGTTATTGAGAAAATGTGGGAACTCGGTGCTGGTGAACACACCAGACATGTCAGGTTTGGCATTGATATGGAAGCCGGCGTTGACTAACCAGTGGGTATCAGCAACAACAATGGTATCTACTTGGCGTTCACGACAAAGTTCTCCAATACGCTTGAGACCATTGACAGCTTCATCTCGAATGCCTTTTAAAGGTCCATCTTGTTCAGAAATAAACATGGAAGGTACGTGTGTCACTTTGGCTGCCAGTACTAATTCACCCATGAATTTTGCCTCTTTGCGTATAGTTAAGTTGGGATTAACGTTGAAGTTGCCCTCACCACCAAGTTATCAGTATAGGTGTGGACTTGGCAGAGCTCGTTACCATTTAAAGCAGAGCTTGTTACCATTTAAGGCAATGGGTCTGAAATAGTGGGATCAGACTCATGGAGCTGAACCCAAGATTGACGCAAGGCTGATGGGGATAGTCCGGTCCAACGTTTGCAGGCGCGATTGAAGTGAGCCGGGGCAGAAAACCCAAGCGAATAGGCAATTTCGGTGATGGGTTTGCACGAATGTTGTAAATACTGCCGAGCCAACTGTTCTCTCGTTTGGTCACGCAGTGTTTGCATACTTGTACCCTGTTGTTGCAATTGATATTGCAAAGTACGGGGTTCCATAGCAAATTCGGCAGCAATGTCCTCCAGGGTCATAAGCCCCATGGGCATAAGTTCAATCAGCAATGCACGTACTCTGGCACAGATGTCCTCAAGCTCTAAGCGACGTAGGTAGTTTTCTACCAGTTTATCGTTTTCTGCCGCTAATAGGGCGTTGCCTGTAGCGAGGGGGGTATACAAATCAGCCTGAGCAAATAGCAACTGGTCAGCAGCCTGCTCAAAGTGCACCGGACAGGCAAAATAGTCCTGCCAGAGACTGGCCATGTTTGGTTTGGCATGGCGCAGGCATACCGCCTTAGGAGCAAGTTGCGGGCTCGACATGTCGCGAAACATCTTCACCACAGCTGCCAGAAAATAATCGATGCCTTGTTGGGCTATCAGATCTTGGCCATCAATTTGCTTTACCTGCATGCGAAATATCAACGCCTTTGACGTGGAGTCTGATTGCAGTGATAGCTCACAGCCGCTATTGAGTAACACATCAAAACGCACCATGCGTTGCAATGCATCATGAAGGCTGGAGCTAGCCCATAAGGAGAATCCTAGGGCGTGGAAGGTAGTCGGACAGACGTATTGGGCAACCTGTAAACCGATGTCTTCTTGCTGCGTATGGTCGATAGCTAGCTGCCAGAGTCGACGAGTATGATTGGCGTCAAAACGGGCTTCGGTATTGAGTTTTTGGCTAGCATCTACCCCGGCTTGTTGTAATAGTTGGTCCCCCTCGTAGCCAAGGGCATCCAATGCGCGGCCGACAGCCACAGCCCAACCACCAACGACGGTGGACACTTGTTGTGGGGGTAGCGTGTATGACTGGATCATTGGATGATTATATGAAAAAGACATGGCCATGCGAGGACAATTAGCTGCTAAATTGATATTGCGCAGGAATGATGGGCATGTATGTCATACCCAAGCTCTGGTTTTAGGATAACGAGGCTAATCCCTGAATGCTAATTTCGTGTATTTTGCACCCTCTTCCGACGTAACAAAATAACCCCCATTTTTAACTAGTTGGAAAGCGTATGTTGCCAGTTTTTGTGAGAAAAGAGGTAAATGTTATAAGTAAATTATTCGATAAATTGTTATAAATAACAAATAGATAGAACACCTGTATGATTTATACCGAGGACCCGATATAACTATATCCCCTATTGTTCAACACCCTCCCGGAACATCGCCCATTGCGGAATCTCTTAGCCTACTACAAATCGAAAATCTTAAGCATAATCTTAAAACACCTATCTGCTTTGTATTGTTTAATGTAATGTTATAATATAACATTACATAATCTCGCGAAATGACGTGATTTCTACTATCGATAGTTTGATTAATAATATATAGGACATTTATGAAACACATTATTACTCTTGCAGCTGTCATTGCTGCCACTCCTGCCATAGCGGAAAATTTTGCTCAACATGAAGCGCACGAGCACGGTGTAGGCGAATTAAACATTGCTATAGCAGGCAACAAACTCGCCATGGAATTAACCGCCCCTGGGGCTGATATTGTCGGTTTTGAGTACACGGCAAGCAGTCCAGAAGACAAGCAGGCCATTAAAAATGCACTAGCACAGTTACAGCAGCCATTGAACCTGATTAATCTACCTACCTCCGCAGCATGTAAGTTGTTGTCAGCCGAATCTTACCTTGGTGGTGCCGAACATAAAGAGCATCATGAGGATGAGCATGCCCATGAAGACGAACATGCGCATGAAGATGAAGGTGCACATGAAGACGAACATGCTCTGATGAAGATGAAGGTGCACATGAAGACGAGCATGATCACGAGGACGCGCATCAAGAGGCCGAGCAGCACACTGCTTTCCATGCGGAATACTCGTTTGATTGCGCCAATCCTACGTTGTTAAATCATATGGACTTTCCTTATTTCCAAATATTCTCCCAGGCCCTTGAACTTGAGGTACAAATTGTGAATCATAGTGGAGCCCGTGCGTTTGAAGTAGAGCGCACTGAACCTCGACTGGAATTCTAATGTGAATTTTAATTCTGAACCTATTATTGCCCTGCATCAGGTCAGTTTCACCTGGCCTGGCAGTCGGCAGTTTGCCTTACATATAGATAGCTTCACCCTCCACCGGGGTGAACGTGTGCTATTACTTGGTCAAAGTGGTTCAGGTAAGTCGACCCTATTATCTCTGTTATGTGGTGTTATTGCGCCCCAGCAAGGGACTATTGTGTTGGCGGGAACTAATCTTGCCAGTCTCTCTGTTACCAAGCGCGATCGCTTTCGGGCGGAAAATATTGGGGTGATTTTTCAGCAGTTCAACCTTTTGCCCTATGGTAGTGTGGCTGATAATGTCCTCTTGCCACTAGTCTTTGCGCCAAAGCGTCGTCAGCGAATCCAACAAGGCAGCAATAGCATGGCCGAGGCGCAACGTCTATGTGTGGCTCTACAATTACCCGATCAGATATTAAGCGCTCGCACCAGCGAATTGAGTGTGGGGCAACAACAACGGGTAGCCGTAGCACGCGCCCTAATTGGTCAGCCAGAAGTCATTATCGCTGATGAGCCCACGTCAGCCCTGGACCGTGATAGCCAGCAAGCTTTTATGAATTTACTGTTAGGCCAAGTGGCCGATAGCGATGCAAGCCTGTTAATGGTGAGCCACGACCCAGACCTTGCGCACTATTTTGATCGAGTTGTTCGTATAGAAGACCTACAGACAGCAACACCCCAAGCGGAGGCACTATGCTAATTGGTTTGGCGTACCGTTCACTACTGGCGCGAAAGCTAACGGTTGCTTTAACGGTACTAGCTATTGCGATGTCTGTGGCTTTATTTTTGGGTGTGGAAAAAGTGCGCACGGGCACTCAAGCAAGTTTCATGGACACCATTGCCGGCACCGACCTGATCGTGGGTGCCAGAACCGGCTCCGTACAACTGTTACTCTATTCCGTATTTCATATAGGCAATGCTACTAACAATATTGGTTGGGACAGTTTACAAGAGGTATCCAAATTACCTGGCGTAGACTGGACAGTGCCCATTTCACTGGGAGATAGTCATCGGCAGTTTCGTGTTATGGGCACCACGGCTGAATTCTTTGAGCGCTATCAATTTCGTCGCGGCCAGCAGTTAAATTTTGCCCAGGGCAACGCATTTAATGACCTCTTTGACACGGTTATTGGTGCCGATGTGGCCAAACAATTAGGCTACCATCTAGGTGACCCCATTGTGGTAGCTCATGGTCTGATGTCGTTCAGCAAACACGATGAACACCCATTTCGCGTTACGGGCATATTGGCCAAAACAGGCACCCCGGTAGACCGAACGGTAATGGTATCTCTACAAGCCATCGAAGCCATTCATGTGGATTGGCAGCAAGGTACCAAAAAATCTGGCGAAAGCACCCCAGCTCAGGTGCTGCGCGAGATGCCACTGCAACCCAAAACAGTAACGGCAGCGTTAGTGGGTACCACTAGCCCGATAAAAATATTTAGCTTACAAAGAGCCATCAACAACTACCCCAATGAACCCTTACAAGCCGTGATGCCGGGCGTTGCCCTGCAGGAATTGTGGCACTTGGTGGGTGTTGCGGAAACAGCTCTGCTGGTAATATCTACCATGGTTATTGTCACGGCGTTGTTGGGCATGATGGCCAATGTTTTTGCCGGCTTGAATGAACGCCGGCGGGAAATGGCCATCTACAGGGCTATGGGTGCAGGGCCACGGACAATATTTCTATTGTTAATGACAGAAACATTGCTGGTGGTAGGCAGTGGTTGCCTGTTAGGTGTGCTAATGGTGTACGTATTTTTGGGGTTGGGACAAGGTTATATTGATCAGCAGTTTGGCATCTGGCTAGAACTGGGATTACCAAGCGCAAGAGAGCTTCAGGCCATTGTTGCCATCATGGTCGCAGGCGTTTGTGTTAGTGTATTACCAGCACTGCGTGCTTACCGCTTCTCCCTTGCTGACGGAATGATGGTGAAATCATAATGAAGTATACAACACTGGCTGTATTGGCACTGTGCACCTGCTTGAGTAGCACAGCCATTGCTGAACCAAAACAACTGGAATGGGATGACCTTATTCCGCCGGGCATTCCCTATAGTGAAATTATTGGCGAAGGTTTTACTGATGAAGCCAATGATACTTGGCGCCCAGAATACGACCCCAATGGCTACCTGCTAAACCGGGAACTGGATGGCAAGCTGGTGAAGATCCCCGGTTTTGTGGTCCCCCTTGAAGTAGACACCCATGGCATGCATAGTTTTATTCTGGTTCCTTACGTAGGCGCCTGCCTGCACACTCCACCACCACCACCAAATCAACTAATCTTGGTGCACACCCCTGCCCCCTGGAAAAGCAAAGATCCGTGGGAACCCATCTGGGTAACGGGTGAACTTCGCGCTCACGTGCAAAGTGGTGAGATCGCCGAAACCGGCTATGCCATGGCGGCGGATGCGATTGAAAAATATGATTGGGATTAGTTGGTCAATCCTAAGACACATCTCAAGACCATAGCCCTCTTTTGTTTGATGAGGGCTTTTCAACCAAGGGGATAGAAAGCAAGCCTTGAACTGCAACGCATGGGGCAATTAGTGTATGAGTGCTCTGGAGAGTGGTGTCAGATACAACTTTGTCAGCCTAGCCATTTTCTATCAATCTCTACTCGAC
>FUWD013024764.1_pt1 | contig 10634 bp, 15 predicted proteins | sample 1063281 | NCBI WGS metagenome assembly FUWD01 (sample SAMEA79048168, study PRJEB19326) | metagenome | biome: marine
AGTTCTACAGGTGGATTTTTTACCAACTAATGAACTTTCAAGCATCATAAGAAATTCTTCAACAAAAAATAATTTTATTAATTGGTTTATTACTTTCTATTTTAAATCTTTATTTTTTTTATAGTCTATTTTCAAATTTAAATACTTTAAAAAAAGCACTATGAAGATATTTTAATTCTATTTGTTATTTTATTTTTTAGCTTAGTTGTATTTATATCAATAGGAAATATAAATTTTATCAATTCATTAATTTCAGTTGTAAGTAGCTTAAGTAATTCAGGCATAACATCTTATGCTCCACCTAAAAACTTTTATTTATTTTTTATTTTTCTTACTATTTTAGGTGGTTCAGTTATTTCAAATTCTTCAGGTATTAAATTGATTAGAATTTATATTTTACTTAAATCTTCAATGTTAGAAATTTTTAGATTGGTGACACCAAATATAATCATTAATCAAAGTATTTTAAAAACGGAATATAAGATTGATAACAATAATTTAAATTCCTCATTTTTGTTATTTATATGTTTTTTTATTAGTATTTTTATTCTATCTAGCATTCTGACAGCCGGTGGACTTGATTTTGAAAATTCTTTCAAACTATCAATTTTAACTATTACCAATACAGTTAATTCGAATCTTTTTGGATTAAGTGAAATTTCATTTTCTGATTTATTAACAACATCAAAATCATTTATGATTTTATTTATGATTTTGGGAAAAATTGAGTTAATATCATTTTTTATAATTATCAAAAAATAATTACCAAAAATTAACTTATGTCTAAAATTGTCATTATAGGTGCAGGTGCAATGGGAACAGCTTTTGCTTTTCCTTGTTTAGATAATAATCACGATATAAATATCGTTGGCACTCATTTAGAGAATGATTTTATTGATCAGCTTAATAAGAATAATAGACTTCATCCTGGATTAAACACAGAGATACCTCAAGGTATTAATATTCTAAAGTTTGATCAATTTGATACTATTTTTAAAAGTAATGTAGACCTAATCGTTTTAGGTATTAGCTCGAAGGGAATAGAGTGGGTAGCCGATCAACTTTTTAGAATTTATAAAAATAAAAAATTACCTGATATTTTAATGCTAACAAAAGGCCTTAGTATTTATCAAAATAATTATGAACTTTTAGTTGATAAGCTTGAACGACTTTTGTCTTCTAAGGGTATCAAAGAAATTAACATTTCAGCAGTTGGTGGGCCATGTTTGGCTACCGGACTAGCTAATAGAGTCCATAGTAGTGTTGTTATCGCGAATAAAGATGTTTCAACTGCTAAAAAAATTGCCTCGATGCTTAATACAAATTATTACCACACATCTTTTTCTGATGATTTACATGGAGTTGAAGTTTGTGCGGCAGTTAAAAATATTTTTTCTATGGCTGTTGGAGCCGCTAAAGGACTTTGCAGTACAAATGCATCTAATGAAATTAGAGAAAAGAATTATTTAAATACCGCCTCTGCATTAATAAAACAATCAGTTCAGGAAATGGAAATTTTTGTAGAACATTTAAGAGGTAAAAAAGAAACAGTTAAAGGATTAGCTGGTCTTGGTGATTTATATGTGAGTTCTGGTGGTGGTAGAAATAGTAAAATGGGATCATATATAGGTGAAGGAATGACTTTTTCAGAGGCTAAAAAATCTAAAATGGAAAAAGTTACTGTTGAAGGTGCTGATCTCGCTATTGAAATAGGCAAGAAAGTTAATGAGGATTTTGATAAAAAAAAATTCCTTTAATGCTAAGTATGATTAACGCTATAATTGAAGATAAAAAATTAGAGTTTGATTGGCAATATTTTAATTAAGAATGAAAAAAGATAAACATTTTATTATCTCAATAGACCAAGGAACAACATCAAGCAGAGCAATTCTATTCAATCTTAAAGGCCAGCCAATTTTTTCATCACAAAAAGAATTCACGCAATATTTCCCAAAAAGTGGATGGGTAGAACACGATCCCGAGGAAATATGGTCAACTACGAAAAAAACTTTATTAGATGTAATAAAAAAATCTAAAGCTTTAAAAGGAAAAATCTTAACAATTGGAATTACCAATCAAAGGGAAACAACAATTCTGTGGGATAAAAAAACTGGCAAAGCTGTTTACAATGCAATTGTTTGGCAAGATCGAAGACAAGAAGAGTTTTGTAAAAAACTAAGAAAACAAAATAAAGAAACTTTAATCTTCAATAGAACAGGTCTTTTGATTGACTCATATTTTTCAGGAACAAAAATTAAATGGGTATTAGACAATGTTCCTCTTGCTAAGAAGTTGATGAAAAAGAAACAACTTCTATTTGGAACAATTGATAGCTTTTTGATTTGGCGATTAACTAGAGGAAAAGTTCACGCAACCGATGCTACTAATGCTAGCAGAACAATGATTTATAATATTACAAATAATCAGTGGGATGACAATATTCTTAGACTTTTAAAAAATAGAAAAACATATTCTTCCAACAGTTAAAGATTGTGCTGATGATTATGGACATACCCATCCTTCAATAACAGGAAAACCTGTATCAATAACTGGAGTTGTTGGAGACCAACAATCCGCAACAATAGGACAGTGTTGTTTTGAGCCTGGATCATTAAAAAAGCACATACGGGACTGGAGCTTTTTGTATTACTAACTACAGGTAGTAAAATTATTTATTCAAAAATAGATTATTAACGACAATAGCTTATAGGATAAAAGGGAAAACGACTTACGCGATGGAGGGATCTATTTTCATAGCTGGCGCAGGGGTTCAGTGGCTAAGAGATAGAATGCATTTTTTTAAAAAGGCATCTGAGACAGAAAAAATTGTTCAATCATTGAAAGACAACAAAGGAATTTATCTTGTTCCAGCTTTTACAGGTCTTGGTGCTCCTTATTGGGACGCAAATGCAAGAGGCGTTCTGTGTGGTTTAACTAGAGATACAAGTCCGAAGGAAATTATCAGAGCTACAATTGAGTCTGTTGCTTACCAAACTTACGATCTTTTTGATGCTATGCAACATGACGGACTTAAACCAAGGTTAGTTAAAGTTGATGGTGGAATGGTTATGAATAATTGGTTTTCACAATTTTTATCTGACATCATAAACACCAAAGTTTTAAGACCAAAAGTTCAGGAAACCACAGCACTTGGAGCAGCATTTATGGCTGGCCTTCAAATTGGAGTGTATAAATCCTTAAAAGATATTTCAAAGAATTGGCACTTAGATAAAAACTTTACGCCAAAAATTGCTTACCAAAAAAAGAAAACTACTTTTGAAAGAATGGTCTGTAGCAATAAGCAGAACCTTAAGTAAGAACAACTAATAGTTGAAACAACTGTTAGAATTTTTTTTCTCTCGTTATAGTTTGACAAGAACCATCTTGGACATTAAATTCTGTAAAAAGTATAACATACATAAAGACAATACTAAAAAAGTAAACAACAACAAATAAACGAGGGGAAAATATGTTTAAAACTATACGATCTCTATTAGCTGTTGCTGTTACTTCTTCATTAGTTATTACATCAGTTTTTGCTGATGCAGTAACAGACTACGCAAAAGGAGAATTTAGTTTATCAACTCTTTCTGAAAAAGATAGAATTGCTGAATTAAAATGGTTCCAAAATGCTGCGAAGCCATTCAAAGGAATGTCTATCAAAGTATTATCTGAAACTATTCCTACTCATGAATATGAGTCGAAAGTCTTAACTAAAGCATTTGAAGATATAACTGGAATTAAAGTCCAGCATCAATTGCTTGGTGAAGGTGATGTGGTAATGGCTGTGCAAACACAAATGCAAACTAACGTAAGCATTTATGATGCATACATTAACGACTCTGACTTGATTGGTACACACGCACGTATGCAATCAGCAGTTAATTTAACTGACTGGATGGCTGGTGAAGGTAAAGATGTTACTTTACCAACATTAGACTTAAAAGATTTCATTGGAATATCTTTTACGACAGGTCCAGATGGTAAATTATATCAACTTCCAGACCAACAATTTGCTAACCTTTATTGGTTTAGAAAAGATTGGTTTGATAAGAAAGATATACAAGACAAATTCAAAGCAAAATACGGATACGATTTAGGTGTACCAGTTAACTGGTCTGCTTACGAAGATATCGCTGAGTTCTTTACAAACGATGTAAAAGAAATTGACGGTGTTAGAGTATACGGTCATATGGACTACGGTAAAAGAGCTCCTGACTTAGGTTGGAGAATGACTGACGCGTGGTTATCAATGGCTGGAGCAGGAAGTCCTGGAATACCAAATGGAATACCTGTAGACGAATGGGGAATAAGAATGGAAAAAGGTTCTTGTAACCCTGTTGGAGCTTCTGTAACAAGAGGTGGTGCTGCTAACGGTCCTGCTGCTGTTTATGCTATTGCAAAATGGGATGAATGGTTAAGAAAATACGCTCCTCCAGGAGCTGCAGCTATGGACTTTTATCAGTCTTTACCTTCGTTATCTTCAGGTAACGTAGCTCAGCAAATATTCTGGTACACAGCGTTTACAGCTTCATTAGTTGGAAAAAATCCTAACAATAAAGTAGTAGATGCTAATGGTATGCCGTTATGGAGAATGGGTCCATCACCAAAAGGACCATACTGGGAAGAAGGCATGAAACTTGGATATCAAGATGCTGGATCATGGACTTTATTCAAGTCTACTCCAGTTGACAGAAGAAAAGCTGCATGGTTATACGCTCAGTTTACAGTTTCAAAAACTGTATCTCTTAAAAAAAGTCACGTTGGTTTAACAATCATTAGAGATAGTGATATTAACCACGAGTCTTTCACTAAGAGAATTCCTGAACTAGGTGGACTTGTAGAATTCTACAGATCTAAAAACCGAGTACTATGGTCGCCAACAGGTATCAACGTTCCGGATTATCCGAAACTTGCACAAATCTGGTGGCAACAAATCGGTGACGTTAACTCTGGTGCATTTACACCACAACAAGCTATGGATCGTCTTGCAGAAGAGATGGACTTAGTAATGTCACGTATGGAAGCAGCTGATAAAGCTAACAACGCATACGGTGGATGTGGACCAAGATTGAATAAACCAAGAGAAGCATCTTATTGGTTAAATCAAGCTGGATCACCAAAAGCTAAAGTTGACGAGAAGCCTAAAGGAAAAACTGTTCCATTCGAAAAAGCTTGGAACTAATTTAGGTTAATCTAAAGTTATAATTAAGGGGGCATTTATTTGCCCCCTTTTTTTAAAACAATCTTTATTATAATGAGTCTAGAGCTAAAAAATATTGAAAAAAAGTGGGTTTGGAAACATTTATCTACCCAACCAATCTTAAGCTCGAGAAAAATACAATTAACATTCTACTTGGTTCAACACTAGCTGGAAAAACAACTTTAATGCAAATTATGGCTGGGCTAGACAAACCTACTGCAGGTGAGATTTGGTTTAATGATCAAAACGTTACTGGTGTCAAAGTTCAAAAAAGAAACGTTTCGATGGTTTACCAACAATTCATTAATTACCCTAATTATACAGTTTACGAAAATATTGCTTCACCATTAAAAATAACAGGTGTTGATGCCAATGAAATAAAAGAAAGAGTTGGTAAGGTTGCAGAGTTATTAAAGCTTTCTCCAATGTTAGATAAAAAACCGAATGAGTTATCTGGCGGGCAACAGCAAAGAACTGCTCTTGCAAGAGCCTTGATTAAAGACTCAGACCTGATTTTATTGGACGAACCTCTTGCAAACCTAGATTTTAAACTTCGAGAAGAATTAAGAGAGGAATTACCAAAATTATTTGAAAATAGGGAGTGCATTGTTGTTTATGCAACAACCGAACCTTCAGATGCTTTGATGATAGGTGGGAATACTGCAACGATTTTAGAAGGTAAAATAATTCAATATGGAAAAACACTTGATGTGTATAATAACCCAGAAAATTTAACTTCCGCAGAGGTATTTAGTGATCCTCCAATGAATATTGCTAAAGTTATCAAAAGTGGTGACTTATGTTCACTATCTGAAGCAAACACTACTTGGAAGACCAATAAAAAAATTAAGGATGGGAATTATACAATTGGAATTCGTCCGCACAATGTGACGGTAGAAAAAACTTCTAAAAACTCTTTAGAAATTAAAGGCAAAGTAATGATTTCGGAATTAAGTGGTTCAGAAAGTTTAATACACTTTAAATATGGTCAAGCAAACTGGGTTTCTTTATCAAGCGGTTCACATAAAATTAATATTGGTGAAGAGATGAAACTTTATATGAATGTAGATGAGTGTTTATTTTTTGATCAAAATAACAGATTGGTAAGTAATGGCTAAGGTAACATTAAAAAATTTAAGTCATAGTTATTTAAGCAATCCACAAAAGGATTCTGATTTTGTAATTACAGATGTTAATATTGATTGGAAGGATGGTGGAGCTTATGCATTACTTGGCCCTTCTGGTTGTGGAAAGACAACTCTTTTAAATATTATTTCAGGATTACTAGTACCTACAAAAGGACAAATTTTGTTTGATGATAAAGATGTAACAAATTTAAGCCCTGTTCAAAGAGACATTGCTCAGATTTTTCAATTTCCAGTAATTTACGACACAATGAGTGTTTATGACAATTTAGCTTTTCCATTAAGGAATAGGGGTTTATCTGAGAATGAAATTGATGCAAGAGTAAAAGAAATTGGAGAGATGTTGGAATTAACTCCAACCTTAAGAAATAGAGCCTCGGGCCTAACCGCTGATGGAAAACAAAAAATTTCTTTAGGGCGAGGATTAGTTAGATCTGATGTAAATGTAATTATGTTTGATGAACCTCTTACAGTTATTGATCCTCATCTTAAATGGGTTTTAAGATCTAAGTTAAAAGAATTACACCAAAAAATTAAAAGAACCATGATCTATGTGACTCATGATCAAACCGAAGCTTTAACATTTGCTGATCAAGTCGTTGTAATGCATGAAGGACAGATTGTGCAAACAGGTACTCCAATTGAATTATTTGAAAAACCTAAACACACTTTTGTAGGTCATTTTATTGGGTCTCCAGGAATGAATGTATTGCCGTGTAAAATTGTTAATGGTGAGATTACTTTATCAGGCCAAAGAGTTCCTAGTAATTCTAGTATTAAAAAAACTAATTTTAAAAAAACACAGGTAGGTATTAGACCAGAGTTTATTAATTTTTCTAAGGAAGGTATTCCAGTTAAAGTTTCTAAAGTTAGTAATACTGGAAGACACAAGATTGTTGACGCAGTATCTGAAGCTGGAAAAATAAAGATTTTATCTAACGCCCAAGATGAAATTCCAAGCGGGAGTGCATTTATCACTTTTAATCAAAAATATACATACGCCTATGGCGATGATTGGATAATTGAATAATGAATAAAACTGTAAATCAAAAAGCTTGGTTATTTGTAATACCTGTTTTTGTATTGGTGGCGTTTAACGCTGTAGTTCCATTAATGACAGTAGTTAACTATGCTTTTCAAGAAACCTTTGGAAGCAATGTTTTTACCTGGGAAGGAACTCGATGGTTTAAACAAATTCTTCAATCTGATCGTTTTCATGCTGCCTTGGGTAGACAATTTACATTTACATTTATCATTTTATTAATTCAGATTCCTCTAGGTATAGGAATTGCTCTTACAATGCCTAAAAAAGGCTGGGGAGTACCTACGTGTTTAATTTTAATGTCGATGCCACTTTTAATTCCTTGGAACGTAGTAGGTGCAATGTGGAATATTTTTGCTCTACCTGACATTGGATTTTTAGGTCATACATTAAATAGTCTTGGTTTTGACTTTAACTTTACTCAGCAAAGTGGAGACGCCTGGTTTACAACGATATTAATGGATGTTTGGCATTGGACATCTCTCGTAGTGCTGTTGTCTTATGCTGGATTAAATTCTATACAGCCAGCTTATTATCAAGCAGCTGAGATTGATGGTGCAAGCAGGTGGGATATTTTTAGATACATTGAACTTCCTAAGATGAAAAAGGTTTTAACTTTAGCAATTCTATTAAGGTTTATGGATAGTTTCATGATTTATACAGAGCCTTTTGTTTTAACAGGAGGTGGACCTGGAAATGCTACAGCTTTCTTATCTATCGATTTAGTAAAAATGGCTTTGGGTCAATTTGATTTAGGACCAGCGGCAGCGATGTCTTTAATTTATTTCTTCATCGTGCTTTTAGTTTGTTGGGTGTTTTATAGTTTAATGATGAAAAATGAGGTTAAGTCATGAAAAAATTTAAGTGGTTAGTTCCAACAATTTATATTTTGTTTTTGATGCTACCGATTTATTGGTTAATCAATATGTCATTTAAAACAACGACTGAGATTATTAATACTTATTCTTTATGGCCTCAGAAATTTACATTAGAGAATTATATTAAAATATTTACTGATAGCACCTGGTATATGGGTTACGTAAACTCAATCACTTATGTTGTTATTAACACTGTGATTTCAGTTGCAGCAGCTTTACCTGCAGCTTATGCATTTTCTAGATATAAATTTTTAGGTGATAAGCATTTATTTTTCTGGTTGCTTACTAACCGAATGGCACCTCCAGCCGTTTTTGCTTTGCCATTTTTCAATTTTATTCATCGGTAAATTTATTTGATACCCACATAGCTGTAGCCTTATCACACTGCTTATTTAATATTCCTTTAGCGGTATGGATCTTAGAAGGGTTTATGTCTTCTGTGCCAAAGGAGTTAGACGAAACAGCTTATGTTGACGGATACTCCTTCTGGAGATTTTTCTTTAAGATATTTATTCCAACTATTGCTGCAGGAATAGGTATTACAATGTTTTTCTGTTTCATGTTTTCATGGGTAGAATTATTATTAGCAAAAACACTTACAGCAACAGTTGCAAAACCTATTGCTGCTACAATGACAAGAACGGCTAGTACCTCAGGATATGAACTAGGTTTATTAGCTGCCGCTGGAACTTTGACGATTATTCCTGGAGCTTTTGTTATTTACTTTGTGAGAAATTATATTGCTAAAGGATTTGCGATGGGAAGAGTATGATATTTACAAATTTACAAGCAGCCTCATGGGATAAAGTTGGTCAAGCACAAGAAAAAGGTTTTTTTGATTTTGACTTTATTACCTGGATGGCTTGGACTTGGCAGACAGCAAGTTTCTTTATTTTTATCGCTTTGTGTATTACTGGAATGTATATTTGGGAAAAAAAAGTTCCTGGTGGCACGCCTCGTAGAGGAATTTTAGGTTTAGATACAACAAGAGGAGATAGGCTTTTTGTTTCTTTACTTGGAAGTGCATTTATTCACTTAGCATGGTTAGGATTAACAGATATGATTTTGTGGATTGCGACAGTAATATCGGTGATTTATGCTATAATAGTCTTTAGATACGTATAGAAATTATGATTAAAGTTGGAATAAACGGTTTTGGAAGAATTGGCAGATTAATTTTAAGAGCTCTTTTAGAAAATTATAAAGATAAAATTCAAGTCGTAGCTATAAATGATTTAGGCTCAATTGAAGCTAACGCCCATTTGGTAAAATATGACAGTACTCACGGAACACTTCCCTATGAAATTGAAACTTCTAAAGATGGCTTTAAGATTTTAAATCAAGACATAAAAGTTTTTGCAGAAAGGGATCCAGCTAATTTACCCTGGGGTAAAGTGGGTGCAGACGTAGTTTTAGAATGCACAGGTTTGTTTTTAGATAAAGCTACAGGTAGAAAAACATATTAAAGCTGGTGCAAAGAAAGTAATTATTTCAGCTCCAGGTAAAGATGTGGATTTTACAATTGTGCAAGGCGTTAATAGCTCTGAATTAAAAAAAGAGCACAATGTTATTTCAAACGGATCTTGTACAACAAATTGTCTAGCTCCAGTTGCCATGGTTCTAGAAAAGAATTTCGGTATCGAATATGGTTATATGACGACAATTCATAGTTATACAGGAGACCAAAAATTATTAGATACACTTCATAAAGATTTAAGAAGAGCAAGGGCTTCAGGCGATTCAATGATACCAACGTCAACAGGAGCTGCAAAAGCTATGAGTTTAGTATTACCAAGTCTTAAAGGTAAGTTAGATGGAACAGCAATAAGAGTTCCAACACCAAATGTATCTTTAATTGATTTTACGGTTGTAACTTCTAAAGAAGTTAGTGCTGATGACATTAATAATGCAATGATAGCAGCTTCGAAAAGTAATGAGTTAAAAGGCATTCTTGGTATTAATGATAAACCTTTAGTTTCAAAAGATTTTAATCATAATCCACATAGTTCAATTTTTGATGTTACTCAAACACAAGTAATCAAAAATAAATTTAGTAGAGTTTTATCTTGGTACGATAATGAGTGGGGTTTTTCTAATCGTATGTGTGAAACAGCTATTCAAATAGCAAAATTAATTTAAGTTCCAACTTTATAAAGCCTGATCATATTAGTCATTTTGGCATGACCAAATGGTAATCCTGCAGTAATGATTACATAATCATTTTTCTTAATAGATTTATCTCTTTTAATTATTTGCTTAGAAATGTTCATCATATCTTTCCAGCCATGAGCATCACGACTATTGATAGAGTGAACGCCCCAAAGAAGACTAGTTAATCTACAAGTATTGATGTTCGGTGAAATTGT
>FUWD013350045.1_pt5 | contig 10634 bp, 10 predicted proteins | sample 1063281 | NCBI WGS metagenome assembly FUWD01 (sample SAMEA79048168, study PRJEB19326) | metagenome | biome: marine
TTAACTGAATACGCTTCTTCGATATCAGTCAAGTAGCCAACGAGGTTAATACTATCGGAAAATGGCTCTTGCTGACCCAGAGCATCAACATAAGACAAAATAAAAATAAGTAATAAACTACACCTCAAAGCTTAGTTGATCAATCCCATAGTCAAAGATGGCTTAACCCATTTTATCAGAGAAGCTTTTTCTAATCAAGTTTGCTTATTGAGAATAATCCAAATGGACTTTGGATGTCAAAAAGAGCGTCAATGATGAGGCGAATCACAGGTCCCACTAATCACGTTTGAAGATATTTCTTTTAATAAATATTATCAGATTAGATCTAGTTAGTCAAATACTACCCAACCATTTTCCACGCGATAATTGATTTCTAAAGGCACAAATATGCTCATCAATGCTTTATCCAAATCGGTTTTGGCAACAACTCCGCTAAAACGAAGCGATTGATATTTCTTAGGAATCTCCATTTCAATATTGTAGTATTTTAATATTTCGACGAGCACCTCAGATAATAATGCTTCTTCAAATTTCAAGCGATCACCCAACCAAGTCGGGCTTATTGCATCAGTTTTCGACGTATTAAATTCATTATCCAGAATAATAACTTGACTGCCTTTTGTAAGTATTACGTCATTGCCCGAGGAAGAAGAAACGCTGACTGTCCCTTCATAACATATCGTTTTCACCTCTTCATCCGATTCTGAAACCTCAAATCGAGTCCCTAAGACTTTCACATTAATGGTTTTAGACTTGACAGTGAAAGCTTTGCCTTTCAAAACTTCAAAATATACCTGACCAGACATTTCCACATTTCTTTCTTCAGTCCAGGCATCAACTTTATAGACTATGGAAGATTTAGGGGCAAGATGTGCGATAGAACCATCAGGAAATTCATGTTTTATGGTTTCTCCCAAAGCAGTATTCACTTTCGTTTTTTGTTGATCTAAGTATTTGAATAGAAAGATACTAAGGCCTAAAAATAGCACAGCGGCTATTCTATACATTGCTTGAAAAGGAATGATTCTAGTTGTAGGTATAGACGCTGACTTTCGCTGCTTAAGCTCCAAAAGCTTTGCTTCAGTATCAAAATTTTTCACTTTCCAAGAAGAAATATCATCCAAAACCGTCTCTAGATCATCCAGCCGATAATCACGCGTAATCTTGGCTTTCTCCTCTATGGTCAGGTCACCACTCAACCATTTAGCAATTAATTCATTTTTTTCAAGCTCCTTGCTCATCAAGTATAGTACGCTAAGCCGGTGTGTTTACCCAACCTAAACTTTAAATTTTCTTAATTCTTCATCCTATTTTTCATAAATATCAGCGCCTTGGTCATTCTTTTCTCTACTGCCGTCTGACTTATATCCAATCGAATGGCAATCTCTTTGTAAGTCAGTTTATCTATTCTGTTAAGCAAAAAAGCCTCTCGCTGTGCCGAAGGTAATGCCGAAATAGCCTCTTCAATTTGCACGCTAAACTCTTTTGTACGAAGGATAAAATGGGGATCTGATGTGTCTGTTTGTATTAACTGAGATTTTTCAAATCTCAACGCTACTTTCTCTGATCTTAATTGGTCCAGCATCAAACGATTCGCGATGGTGAAGATCAACCCAACCACTTTTTCAAAGATTACTTCTCTACATTTCTGCCAAAGCTTTAAGAAGGTTTCTTGAACAATATCTTCCGCTTTTTGAAAATCACCACATTTATAATAAATCAGATTGCGCACTTCTGTCGCATGATTGGTATACAAGTCGTCAAAGGTATGGTCATCGCAAACTGAGTTTGACATAAGGTTGGAATCGGTTGTTGGGCCAGTTCTAAGATAGTGCAGAATTATTCCTAAGGTTCCGTAAATAGAAATTTTAATACTCCATACTCGAACTGCTATTCAATGATATCAACTAGTTCAAGCCATTTCACATAGATTCCTTTAGATAACGCCTCCATCTAGTCCTCCTTTGCAACGAGGATTCCTAAAGCATAACATTTTCCATTGACTATTGCTCTCTCAACCAAACCTTTTGATCCCGAATAATCGCTAGCCAAACTGGATAGTGAATGCGTCCTTCTACCCTTCTAGCGCGGAAGTTACTTCCGTGCCTCTAATTCAGAAATTTAATTGGAAGAAGTCCTTTGATTCCAGCATAGTCACGGGCACTACTATAAGGATAATACTCTGGCTCATCTACTAATCCTTCTATCACTGGATTTTGATGAATATAATCTAGTTTTTGTTGCATCATCTGGTTATCAGCTAATTCAATCGGATGATATTCATTTTGCCAGAAACAATATTTTGTATGCTTGCTGCTTTTCTCAGCCAGTTTTCTAAACATCCAAAGCATCCATTCTTTCCTGCTTTCTTGATGGTTTTGTTCTATTTCCTTTATCATTCTTACAGAAGTAAACTTCTTAAAATCTCTTACGATATCTTCCATCTTTTCTTCCCCATGTCTACCCAGAATTAAATGAATATGATTAGACATGATACACCATGAATAAATTTCTAAACCTTTTTCTTTTTGACAGAATTTCAGACTTTCAATAAGCAAGTCTTTGTAAATAGGTCTGGATAAGGCGTCTATCCATTGTATTACCGCAAAAGTTACAAAATATAGATTGTCCTGATCTCTTATCTTATACTTTTCGCTCATACATCAAATATAGACAGTGTAGTGGCATATTGTCACGAAAGTAACTTCCGCGCCAGGTGGGTTGGTCTTGAGCTACTACAGCGGAAGAGCATAGTAGCCCCTTCTAGCGCGGAAGTTACTTCCGTGCCTCTAATTCAGAAATTTAATTGGAAGAAGTCCTTTGATTCCAGCATAGTCACGGGCACTACTATAAGGATAATACTCTGGCTCATCTACTAATCCTTCTATCACTGGATTTTGATGAATATAATCTAGTTTTTGTTGCATCATCTGGTTATCAGCTAATTCAATCGGATGATATTCATTTTGCCAGAAACAATATTTTGTATGCTTGCTGCTTTTCTCAGCCAGTTTTCTAAACATCCAAAGCATCCATTCTTTCCTGCTTTCTTGATGGTTTTGTTCTATTTCCTTTATCATTCTTACAGAAGTAAACTTCTTAAAATCTCTTATGATATCTTCCATCTTTTCTTCCCCATGTCTACCCAGAATTAAATGAATATGATTAGACATGATACACCATGCATAAATTTCTAAACCTTTTTCTTTTTGACAGAATTTCAGACTTTCAATAAGCAAGTCTTTGTAAATAGGTCTGGATAAGGCGTCTATCCATTGTACTACCGAAAAAGTTACAAAATATAGTTTGTCCTGATCTCTAACCTTATACTTTTCGCTCATCCATCAAATATAGACAGTGTAGGGGCATATTGTCACGGAAGTAACTTCCGCGACAGGTGGGGATTCTCTCAAATAAGTTTTTTAAAAAAGGCATGACAATATCCGTTTCAAAAAATGACGTGTCTAATTCGTAAACAAGTTCGTAGATATTATCCCGCCAAAGATCAGGATAAAATTTTTCAAGTAATTTTTTCTTAACCTCTCGATCGTTAGTATTAGCTATAAATTTAGCAGTGAAATATTCTTGAAAAGAGCGATGAGTAAATGTGAGGAAAAGCCCATCTTGAATAAAGAAACAACGGCCTGCATTAGATCATTTAAAAAATGATCTTGATTAACCTGGATTCCACGAGGTTAGAACTTTTTGATGTATTGTAATGCTTCCATTCTTGAGAACTGGAATTTCCTATCATCATAACTCAAAATACAAAAAGCTGAAAGAACACGTTCAAATGAAACAATGTCCAAATCAGATTCTCTGTCTCGTTTATAAGCCCCCTTTAATGCATCATGCCTTTGGAATAGTGCTTCATAGGCTTGATTATAGAAGATACTTAGCTTATTGGGAATGTCAGCACTGAACCCATAAGTCAACATCATTATTGAGAGCAATAGTGGATTAGACAAGAAAGAGTTATGCTTTTCAAAAAGACCAGATTTCAAATCCAGTATAAACTTTTCCTTTATCTCATCCTCGGCAGGAAGCTTACTAACCAATGAAACAGATTGTTCTAATGTTAATGGGAGCGTATGAAAAAAAGTGAATAATTCGAATTCATTGATTTTATCATCAGGACGAGTGGGAATAATGTAAGCACACTTATCGTATAGTTTCGAAAAGTCTTCAATATCCTTAATAAGATCACTTCTTAAACTGTTTTTGACTTCATCTAATCCGTCAAGAAATATTACAAAATGACCTTCTTCTAAAGCTCGTACTAAATACTCATCGTCTGTATCAAGCTCAAAATTCTTTAAAGCAACTGTAATTAGGTCAAGGATTTTTTGATCCTTATAATTACTATCTCTTAGCTCAATGAAAATAGGAACTTTATAATTTTCCTTAAGTGAGTCAAGTAAAAAGTGCTTTAATAATATTGACTTACCTGCCCCTCCTGTTCCTAGGATAAGAACCCTAGAATTGACCTTAAGTGTGTCCTTAATATTGGCTTGTTCAAGTTTAAAATTTTCACTTTTAATTCCTATAGGTTCGTAAAACTGGTATAGAGGCTTAGGATTATCCCTTATGAAGAAGCTTCTTGTCTTGCCATACCTTTCTGTGATATTCTTTAAGTAGACGGTGTACTTCGATTTTAATTTAAGATATAATTCTGTATTAAATTTTTTGAACCCATTTTTTGCAATTGAAGTAATGTCATCAGCCTTATTTGATAAAAAACTCCCAATTATGTCATTTACATTAAAATCTTCCATTTTATTTATTGCCTTTAACATTTGAATAGGTGACAAAATGTCACCTATTCGCATTGTATGTTTTTTAACTTTATTTTTTATTTAAAATTCTAACTAGCTGATAATCAAAGACAAACCCAAGTACAAACGCTTATAAACGACTAATACCGGGTAATTCTCAGTTAATTTCATTACCCACAGTTAAGCATTAACATCAATAAAGATATACGTTTCCAATAATAGTTACAACCAACTTTTCTTTTAACTGATTACGTTCTAGTAATGCTTCGGTAATTGCTCCTTTACTCCTCAGGAATAAATGATTAAGAATTAGCGAAATATGATCAATCTCCCTTTGATTTAAAAAACTTGTAGTTGTTCGCTCCATCGGCCATTGTTCGTATTTCCACCACCCAAAACACTCATTAAAGATGTTCAATAATGACAATTTAGGTACAAACCCCCTCGATTCCTCCTTTGCAACGAGGATTCCTAAAGCCTAACATTTTCCATTGACTATTGCTCTCTCGACCAAACCTTTTGATCCCAAATAATCTCTAGCCAAACTAGATAGTGAATGCGTCCTTCTCCGCATTGTCAATGCTTCTACTTCATCATCGTTGTTGCAAGCGAGGAATAAGTGGGTCACCAGCTATACGCTGGCGCCAGCATGAGATTAAAAAGCACTAACCTTTCCTCTCGCACATAGCCACGTTTACGCGGCTCGGCCTTGATTTAAATTTAAGACTTGCGGCCGGCTAGGTGTGGCGGTCTTTTCAAATACTGCAAAAGTACCCTTACCGATAAAACCCCATTCATTCATAGCATATGTTAGACGCTTTTCAAATCATATAGAAAACACAAATTCAGGAACCTTTTTCACTACGAATTCTTCGTTATCCAACTCTATCCAGTTGTGTTTTTCATTCTTTATTTCATCACGGAATTTTTCATCCAAAGCCTTAAGGTTAGTTGAATTTATGAGTCTTTTTGACTTGCCTAAAAGTTGCGTTATTGTAAATTTTTCGTTGATATTCTCCTCTTTAATTTTATTCCTGATCACTTTGAGGAATTCATCATAACTATCAATAACTGTATCAACCTTTCCTTTTATCTTCTTATCAGCTATAAAAAGGTTTGACAGCAGGTGATTTACTATGTCAAATAGAATATATAATTGTTCTTCTTTTGGAGCTTCAATTTCATGTAAAGCATCGTTTCCTAGAAACCTTATAGAATGTAAACGCTTGGCTTCATTCAAACTTAGATGACCGTTTTTATGCAGTAAGTCAATTCTTTTCTCAAGACTATCTTTTTTAATTTCCAAGTGATTACAAGTTGCCTCGATTGTGGCTCTTAGGCCGCCAGCAGCTAGAAGTCTTGACTTTGTCTTAAGAGCTGAAATAGTTTCCTTATAAATACCGTCAATTGAGTTAGGTATTAAATAAGAATCATCTAACACATTACCTTTTTCAAGAGAATTAGGATAAACAGTGTCGTTTGTGTAGTACTCAGGGTAACCAATGTCATTTATTTCTTCCATTTCTGAGTCACCGTAGGAATGAAAGAAGGAAATAGTATTACAGCTAGGCATTCAATAATTTGAAATTTTTCTGACCATTGTGTATAACCATCTTCCCAGTCTCCACTTCTATCAACAGAGTGAATGGTTTGATGATTTCTCTTTCCTTTACACGTTCGGCAATGTATTTTCCCTGTATCCATTTCCTCGTCATTGCGCCAAATGCATCTGTATGTAGCGTCCGTTTTGGTGAAGATAATGTTTCGGATTCAGAATAGCCAAAGCTGTGCTTTGGACTATTACATTTTTGATTCACAATAGTCCAAAACACAGTTTTGGCGGGGCTTTCAGAAATCACATAGCCATCGTCTAGCAGCCCCCACGGATGATATCATACAAAATGTTGTAACCAGTACTTATGGCACAATACTTAATAAATCTGTAAACATTTCTGTGAATTCAAAGCGGTCTGTTCCATTGTCATTATATCTTTCGACTTATCTAATTTGTTCTGTTGTCATGAGAGTCCAATAGTTTTCAAGAACGTTTTGTTTTCTTGAGGACTTTTCTGCTGCTATTAAAACTTTTGCATCACAAGTGTCTGTAAAACTAAATGTGTTTCCTACTGGTAAATTTAAAACATCAAGATGTACATAATTTTCAGGTTCTCGCTTTAGGGTTAAATATGCTTTTATTCCATTATTCTGTAATTCTTGAATATTATCCCTGTTTTGTTGTTCTTCATTGGTTCCTAGATCTGAATCGAGCATTACACAATATGGAATTGAAAATTGGTTAATTAGGCGAAGTGTCATCCAGTGTTTTAAATTACCACAACCGCCAATAGGAACTAAAGCAATTCTTTTATCCTCAAACGTATGGTCTATATGTCCACCAATTTTTAATTGTGCAGCTGTATGATTTACAAAAGTCACATCACTTTTGCCTTCCAAAAGCAAAATTGCATGAGCATTTTTTGAAATAGGGTCAGCTAAAACACCTAATGTGTCTGCAATCTTTTGAAACACATCTTCTGTTCCTAATTTAACGGTTCTATCATTTCCAGTTTTCTGAATGAAACGTAAACTTTCTAATGGTAGTAACCCTCCAAGTGCAGGCGTGTGTGTGGTCAAGATTATTTGCGAATTACCTGTATTAGACAATTCCATAAATGCTTGAATTAACATTTCTTGATGGTCTGGATGTTGAGAGGTTTCAGGCTCTTCAAAAGCAAATATTATTTGACTTCCTTGATTTTGTGCTCTTAATCTTTCTGCTTCTGCTCTGAAAAAGTTTAATAGAATTAATCTTCTTATTCCTCCTTCTAGCGCGGAAGTTACTTCCGTGCCTCTAATTCAGAAATTTAAGGCTCTAGTTTAGAATAGCTATTATTAGTAACTTAGAGGAATGGAGAAGGGGTCAATAAAATCATACTTTACGAGACTTTCCGCAAATGAACGAAAGGCATTGCTAGAGGAATTACAACAACTTGATGAGGCTGATATCCAGACTCCTAAATGTCAGGAGGTTCGTAGAGCCATTTTGGACAATAAACAAGGGTGTTGTGCTCATTGCGGTCATTCTAAGTATGTGAAATTCGGTAAGGATAAAGGGGCGCAACGCTATAAATGCAAGTCATGTAAACGGAGCTTCACAGAGTATTCAGGCACCTGGATGGACGGGTTGCACAGAAAGGATAAGATTGACGTGTATTTAAAGCTAATGCTAGAAGAGAAAACTCTTGATAAGATCACCGAAATCATGAGTATTAATAAGAAAACGGCATTTGATTGGCGGCATAAGATATTATCAGCAATAGAGCAATCTGAAAAGTCAGAATTTACTGGAATAACCGAAAGTGATGAGACCTTCTTTTTGCATTCAGAAAAGGGAAAGAAACAAAAGGATAAAAAGCCAAGAAAGCGTGGAGGAAAGTCTACTAAGAGAGGAGTTAATGATGACCATATAGCCGTTATTGTAACCCAAGACCGTAAATATCAGATAGATTTAACAGTAGCGACCACAGGCAGGATAAAAAAAATAGATATAGAAAATGCTATTGGCGAAAGGCTCACGGGGCAAACAATTTTATGCACAGATTCTCACGGAAGCTATAAAGGCTTTGCCATAGATCGTGAAATAGAACACCATCCTTTGCGAGCAAATCAAAAGCAACGAGTCAAGCATGGCGTCTATCATATTCAACACGTTAATTCCACCCATAATAGATTAAAGAAATGGATTGATAATAAATTTTGGGGTGTATCCACTAAATATCTTCAGCAATATCTCAATTGGTTCAGGATCAAAGAAACCTTCAAGGGGAGTAAACAGTTCTTGAACGATTTTACCCAAATCTCAGCGCAAGATGTGAAAGCGTACAAACGGTATGCTTCATTGTCAGATAGATACGAAATGGTAATATCAACGCAAACCTAAACTAGAGCCAAATTTAATTGGAAGAAGTCTTTGATTCCAGCATAGTCACGGGCACTACTATAAGGATAATACGCTGGCTCATCTACTAATCCTTCTGTCACTGGATTTTGATGAATATAATCTAGTTTTTGTTGCATCATCTGGTTATCAGCTAATTCAATCGGATGATATTCATTTTGCCAGAAACAATATTTTGTATGCTTGCTGCTTTTCTCAGCCAGTTTTCTAAACATCCAAAGCATCCATTCTTTCCTGCTTTCTTGATGGTTTTGTTCTATTTCCTTTATCATTCTCACAGAAGTAAACTTCTTAAAATCTCTTACGATATCTTCCATCTTTTCTTCCCCATGTCTACCCAGAATTAAATGAATATGATTAGACATGATACACCATGAATAAATTTCTAAACCTTTTTCTTTTTGACAGAATTTCAGACTTTCAATAAGCAAGTCTTTGTAAATAGATCTGGATAAGGCGTCTATCCATTGTATTACCGCAAAAGTTACAAAATATAGATTGTCCTGATCTCTTATCTTATACTTTTCGCTCATACATCAAATATAGACAGTGTAGTGGCATATTGTCACGGAAGTAACTTCCGCGCCAGGTGGGGGGGTAAGTACAGCGGTCGTACTGGAAGGAGACACCAAAATCTAGCTGTTGAAGCCTCTATTTTGTGGGGTAAGTACAGCTATTCTTTTTTACACCAGTAACCATTTGAAGCTGTTGAAGCCTCTATTTTGAGAGGTCGGTGCAGCATTAAAAAACCCTGCTTGGTAGTACCAAGCAGGGTTTTTATTATAAAGAATCTTTCACTAAAGAAAACCCCGGCACTGAGGCCGGGGCTTTTACTTTTCGAAACATGTTCCAACTTGTTGCTTTTATTCCTTAAAAAAAGGATCGCATCTGCTACGCTATCACAATTATCTAACTCGCCTCTACTATCCCCAATACTTCCAGTAGCTGAGCACTATCTTCCATAGCTATCCTAGCAACGGCTACATATTGTGAGACCCACTCTTGTAGCTCGTCGAAGGCTTGATCTCTAGCTGTAGTGGCGGTCTGTGCTTCGCCTTTTTCCTTGAGCTGTGCATTGAGCTTTAGCTCTACATCCAAGATTGTTTGGCGTCCATTATTCAATACCTCTTCGGTAATAGTGAGTTTGGCTAAGGCCGTCTTTACTGCAGCAGATGCCAAGGCATTGGTGTAGAAGGTCTTGCTCTGCTGGATCCACCCAGACATGGACTGCTTTCTATTGCCGCTGAGGAGCAAACTCTGATAAGCACCTCTGTCATTTTCTAGCGTGATCCTCGCAAGTTTGATGTGCTTCATGTAAGCTTTGTTGGCATTTGCCCTAGCGAGCGTGAGTTCATCGGTAGCAGCGAACTGCTCCCCATACTCTTGCTTTTGTTTGGTTTGAAGATCGAAAGCTGTATCTAGGAGGCCTTTTGCTGCTGCCATAGCAGCTACATCATATCCAAAGGCTGACATGGGTGTGGAGATTTGCTCTACGGTTGTTCCGTTTTGGATCAGATTCTGAGCGAAGAGCAGTTTGGCGTCTATTGTTTGCGTTTTTATCATGGTGATAAGCGTTTATATGATTTTTAAGGGCGTTTTAGTCGTTTTTTCGTGCGGTTTAGTCATTTTCTGAAGCGGTTTGGTAGTTTTTTGGTGCGGTTTAGTCAATTTTTAGTGCTATTGTATGATTTATTAGATTCTTTGGCTGGTTTCCCATTCTATTGATTCATGAAAGTGATTCCAATCGGCACTCTTCTAATTGTCAATAAATAAGGTGCAATTGACTTTAACAGTGTCACCTTCCTCTTCATAGCGAGACTTTATTCCAGCCACAAAACCATTTATATAGGAGTCACTCTTGTCACATGCTACCACATGCTCCACGATCTCTCCTGAAGGAG
>FUWD013230596.1_pt1 | contig 10632 bp, 10 predicted proteins | sample 1063281 | NCBI WGS metagenome assembly FUWD01 (sample SAMEA79048168, study PRJEB19326) | metagenome | biome: marine
TTTTCATCATAAACATGGGATGTTCCGAAGCCACCCACTCCCTCCCGGTATTTTCGTGAAATGCCGTCACCACCCGTGGTTCGAAGTGATCCACCCCTGAATGTACGCGAATGCGGAAACAATCTCCACGTCTAATGCTTTGACGAGTGGACTAATAGGGAACTCAACGATGAAATCATGAGACTTCAGAAACGCGTCAAAGAACTTGAAACTGAAAAGATAAAAAAACGTGTAGACCGTACTCTGGCTTGGGATGATGACAATATCATGCACGACCCCGATGTGCGTAAAATGGTTGAAAATGGTGAGCACATCTGTCACATGTTTGACGCACCTTGTCAAGCATGTGAAGATGATGAGGAGGATGAGGAGGATTATGATGATGAAGTAAGGGTTTTGACTGAAGAAGAAGTTCAAAATGACCCTGAAATGACAAGAAGTGCTGCAATCCGACACGCAGGTCAGTTACGTGCTCACTTTTGTTAATCCTCACCAAGTAGGTCAATCTCATTTTCATAGGTTTGTGAGAGTAGCATAGTTTTTAGTTCTCTTGTGAATGTGACATACTTTCTTGGAATATCTCCCCATAATCTTTCATTTGAAACAAAATTATCAACAGCTCCATCCCCCAATAGGGGTTCGAGTAACAACCAATTGGGTTCTGTATATTTAATTTTTTTACACCCCTTCGCAAACTTTCTGGAATATATATACCACGCCACTATACTCTTATACATATGCACAGGTCGTATACCATGTTCCAGACATTTTCGTAAAGAGGGAACTATAAATGTATGAAATTTGGTGAATCCATCCATACAAATTCTATCAAGGACATCTAAGTTTGATGCATTTGAGAATCGCTCTTCAACCCGGTCTGCGTACTCATGAATGTCAAAGGGAAGTTCGATATCAATTGATGGTATAATTTCATCGTTTTGTAGTTGTTTGAAATGTTTGAGATGCTTTTCATCATTCATAACTTGATCGAAAGTTTTATAACCAGAGAGGGCTCCCAAGTAGGCGAGAGAAGTATGTCCACCATTAAGAATCCTAATCTTAGTCTCTTCATAAGGTTCAATATCTTTGGTGATGACAACACCAACTTGAGAAAGGTCTGGGAAGTCGGATGCGAAGTCATCTTCTATCACCCATTGTGTGTATTCCTCTGTTTGTACAGCTGTATGACCTAAACCTGGGTAGAGTTGTTCAACTTCACGACGAAGTGCATCAGTTGTCCTAGGGGTGATGCGGTCAACCATACACGATGGGAATTTGACATTTTCCCTAATCCAACCTGCAAGCTCATATTGATTTGTTTGGTACAAATAGGCTAAGAAATTTGCTTCAAGAACTTTACCATTTTGACGAATATTGTCACATGATAAGATAGTGATGGGGGTCTTTCTGTTTCTGAGACCGCATGCTAGATACTCGAAGAGGGGTGAACATGGGGTATATCCACTCTCTGTGACAGTTATGGTTATCAGATGAACACTTGGTAAAGTGAGTAAGTGTTTAGCGATGGTTCTATTCTTTGTCCAGTCAACGTAGTCGAGATGTGATCGAACCATCCTATATTTGGATGGTGTTTTCAGTATATAATTATCAATTTCCCTGAACCCCTCATTTATGAGATTCACAGCGACGATCCCCCATCTAAGATCTTCAGTTTTTTCCATGTAATCATCGATATACATGGCCTGATGTGCTCGATGAAATGCACCATACCCTATATGCACTACACCTATTTGACATTCCGACTTGTCATACATCGGTTAAGTTACTTAGACAATTTAATTTCATTAATAAGTAAGTATGAATGAGCTTCTTCAAGTTATGCAATTGATTGATAAAAACTCAAATAAACTTCCTGAGGGTGACTATTTAGAAATATGTAACCACCTGAAGGAAGCGTACAATAAGAGGGCTGATCCTGTTTATCTTTTTGACTATGAAACATTTTCAATACCTGAAATCGGTCCAACACCAGAAGTTTTCCAATATTTCCGTGACTATTATTTCGATAAAGCTTTGGGTATAGATAGTGATTTCATACAAGGTCAGATTAATTACTTGGAGAAAGAACTTCTAGATGGTCAACCTATCAAACGTATCACGAAGAATGTGAGAAGTGATGTCAAAAGACATTATTGTTTTATTCATGGTTTGGATACTGAAGAAGTTGATGTGGGATTCACGGAAGCAGATTGGAATCAAATGTGTAAGACATACGTTGAGACTGAGAACAACTTTAGGAAAAAGTATTGTGAAGCTATTGGGAAAAGACTTGAGTGGCTAGAAGAGTCTGATTATAGATTGGACACATGGTAAAAATACTGGGATATAAATGGATTCTATGATTTCAAAAATTCGAAAACCCAAGTCAATAGCAAAAGACTTGAAAAATAAGTAAAAAATGGAAGACCTTTCCCAACTTATGGAGCAACTCGACCTCATCTCCAAGTCAATTCCAGAGGGGAATTACTTGAAGATGTGTAATAACCTTAAGAACATTCACCAGGGTCTTCGTGATATAGACCCACCTAGACAGGATATGCGAACACCTAGGGTAGTAGCACCTTTTATGCCTGTGATGACAATTGAAGATGAATACGATGGATGGGTCGAGGACCAGGCAGCGATCGTTTACATGGAGGAACAGATCAAGTTGAAACGAAAGCAACTAAAACTCTTAAAAATCCGTAAGAACATCACAGAGGCTGTGAAGAGAGATGCTATTAAGGAGAGAGTGCAGCAGCTTGACATAAGGCTCAGGTCTTATACTATGGATGATATTCGTGCGAAGGGGGTGAGAATCCCAAACGAACGAGCATTTTATAAGTCATACATTGATAGACAGAATATACTTACCCAGGGGGTGCGAACTGACCTGGTATTGGAGATTGCGGAGCTTGAAGATCAGATTGATGATATTCAAATTGTATAAGTTTGTGTGCACCACCATTTATTCCCACCGGTGTATTCGAATATGATATGTATGAGGGCACCAGCAATCAGGGGAATCATAGGAATGTTCAATTTATTGAGTCCCATTATGAGAATCATATTCATAACACCAATGACGAGAGCTTCGATGAGAACTGTTGTAATAGGTCGAATCATTTATTGTATGGTATGAAAAAAATATGTATGTAATTTAATATAGACGATGCTCGTTCCTTTAGTCATTTTGTTCTTGATTATTATTGGTCTCATTGTCGCTTATTACATGGGATACCTTGATCAATATATAAACCCCGAAGAATCACCACCTCCACTTGTACCAGAACCCGTCATCGCACCCGTTATTGCACCTGAGAGTGGAAGTGCAAGCGCAAGTGCAGTCGCACCTGTGACTGCAGGCGCACCTACTTCAAGCGATGGGGTTTTTCCAGCTGACATTTCGGGTTTATCTGGGAGATATACCACAGAAGGATTCAATGATAGTACAAACTCATGGGCCGATCAATCCCCCATGCAAAATCACATCATCGATGTAAAGGGTGATTTAAATATAGATCAGGATTATGTGTATGGGTCTAAAACGGTCGGTCTCAAATTTCCTATAGAGATATTTGGTAAAGATGACGTATATACGATGTTCTATGTTGCGCGTTACAATGGTTCCGACAAGAAAAGAATATTCGATGGTACAAACAATAACTGGCTTTCCGGGTTTCATAATGGTAAAACTGGTATAGCACACCACAAGGACTGGCTCACTAACAGGGAATCAATCCATGGCTCTCATCCGTGGATTATTGCTACTGATGCACCCAATAAATTCAGGACATTTGGTGAAGATCGTGTAGTAAATAAGAGTGTGTATAACACGACATCACAAATTACGGTCAATATGGGTCAGTATGATCTATCTGAATCAAGTGATTGGGCGATAAAGGAGGTTATATTCTACAACCGATTGCTTACACTCAATGAAATTTCTAGAGTTGAATCCTACCTGATAAAAAAGTATAGATCCGAATTACCAGAAGATGTTACTGCAGCTCAAGGGTATGTTACAGGTGATAAGCGTGTAGAGGATCCCAGACCAGTCCCATATGGTTATGGAACACAGGAATTCTGTCGACAACAAGCTATATCTCTCGGATATCCCGTTTGGGGGCATCGTAGCGAGAAAGCCACGAGTGTAAGCAATCGTAACAAATGTTTTTATTATACCGATGGAGCTTTTGATGATTTTAACGAGGATGATGAAGATGAGGTACATACAATGGGTTGTACCGATCCCCAAAAAGATATATTTTCGGGATGTTCAGAATAATTTTATATGAAAATAAAATAATATTAATATATAAACATGGCACGTGGTGGTTCAAGTAACTCTAGCATGATTATGGTTATAATGTTGATAATATGTTTAAGTTTTTCTACAGGAGTCGGTGCTTACTTTTACACTAAGGACGAAGATGAGGACAGTGTATTAGCGGAACAAAGTGAAGATGAATTTAAGAAAAAATACCAGGATGCATTGAGCACTCTTGAATCAGAAAGAGAGGCGAACCAAGAAGTAGATGTTGCTCAGACTGCTTTACAAATTGCACAAGAAGAACTTGCGATTGCCCGATTGGCATTCGAATCGGGTGAATTTGCGAATGATGGTCAGAGAAGCGCAGCCCAGGCGAGGCTCTACACAGCCGAACAGGATGTCGGTACAGCAGCAAACACCCTGATCATAGCTGAAACTAACGCAGAAACCGCCGCGGTGGATCGTAATACGGCTGAGATGGATGCGGATAGTGCACTTGCCAATGCAGTAAAAGAGGCTACTCGGTTAGAGGTCGAAGCACTCGGCATAGCCAAGAAGGCTCTGATCTTAGCGGAGAATGCTTTGGCGACGGCGACCTTAGAGAACACTAGAATAACAGATGCCGCACTGGCGTATGCTACGGATGTAACAACGAGGGGTGCCGCGGATAACAAGGTCCTCGTTGCTGCCGCACAGGCTAAATTGGACGCAGCAAAGCTTGCTGCGGAAGCGGCCAGAATAAGATTTGAAGAAGTCGAAGAACTATTAGAGGCGGCGGAAGAGAAGGCGGCCCAGGCAATAGTAACAGCGGCAAACGCTGCGGCATCTATTGGTACTTGTGAAGAGGGAATATGTCCAGTTACATTAAGGTCTTCAAATGGTCTATACAGACTTGAGATGCAAGGTGACGGAAATTTGGTCATTTATGAGGGTAGCAGTGTCATATGGGCGACTAATGTATTTGGCACGAATGCCAGGTTGGCTATGCAAGGTGATGGTAACCTGGTTGTGTATGCCGACGAGGGTGTGTTATGGGCGGCTGGATCTGAAAAAAGGGGTGTGGGACCCTATAAACTCAGGTTACAAAATGATCGTAACCTCGTGATTTATGATTCCCAGGGTTCGGCCACATGGAACGCTGGTTCATATGTACCGGCTCTGCCTCTGTACAGGCTGCGGCTCCTGCTGCTCCTGCGGCTCCTGCTGCTCCTGCGGCTCCTGCGGCTCCTGCGGCTTTCGTTATGCCAACTACTGGAGCCGTAACACTCAAGGGTGGTAAGGACAATCAATACTGTATAGATGGAGGATCGACAGTGTCATGCACTAGCGGTAACCCAGGTGCTTATGAAACATATGGTATTGAAAAGCATGGGGACAAATACGCTCTTAAAAGTGGTAGAGATGCTCAGTATTGCCAAGCACCCGGTGGTGGTACTATACTTTGTAACTTTAATACAGTGACCGATAACACAAAATTTGACATTGAGGCAGTAGGGGGTGGTAAATATGCACTGAAATACAAGGGTAAATATTGTGCAGATGAGGGTCCCTCTGGGATTATTTGCAACCGTGATGGAGTTGGTGATTGGGAGAAATTCACCATCAATGCGGCGCACCCAGTTCCTACATTGATGGGTGGTCAGATAAGTTGGCAAAACGGTGGTGCTGCTGAGCGTGGTGGTTTGAATTGGAACACCAGTGGTCGTTCGGCCGATTGGAACACAAGTTATAAGTTTAGGTGCGCGGGGAATGGTGGTAATAGCGCTCATAGTGTCGATTTCGGACCGGTAAATTTTAACACTCAGCAGGAAGGTAAGTGGGCTAACCCCAAGGTTCGTGTGGCCCTTGATGGTCAGCGACCATGCCCGGCGAATTACAAACTCGAGATCTTTGAGGGTAACGATAATATCACATCCCAAATGAAGAATTTCGATAAGGCCACGGCGTACGATGGTACGGACCGTGCATTTTATGATCCCCGGTCCAAGCATGGCGCGGCGAGCGTCTACCGCGGCAACTCCAATCGGCCTGGTCAGAGCGACCCCAAGTTGAAGAATGACATCAAGAAGATTGGTACATATGAGGGTCTCAACGTATATGAATGGATTTGGAATGATATCGCTATGACCACATACGGTCTTAAGGGTCGTGAGGTGGGTTTCTTAACGACTGAATTGGATCCCAAGTATGTTGGCAAGGATCAGTATGGTTACGAATACATTAAGGATGGTACGAAGATTTCTGAAGCTGTGAAAACAGTCCGTGCCACGATGAAATAAAAAACCAAAAGAGAATAACAAAAATTCAATTTAATTGAAGATCACGTTCAATTAAATATGTTTCCAGTTGTAAAAAATCTCAGTACTATATAGGTATGGTACGCACCAGTACGATCATTGTCATCGTGATTTGTACGATTATAGTTGCTGTGGGTGGCCTCAGCGCATACTATCTCAAATCTAGTGAATCAACAGCTATTGAAGCTAAGAAAGCGAGGGAAGCATCTGTGGCAGCTGAGGTAGCAGCTGAGGCGGCAGAACTGAAGGCGGCAATGTCTAAAGCAAACACACAAACTGTTAAATCTGACTATGAATTTGCAGCAGAGCAATTAGCACTTGCAAAGGCAGGCGCTGGTGCATCAAAATATAATAGTGACGCTGAAAAACTAACGCTGAAAGTATATTGATTATAGCTTCAAGGGCATTTGAGGAGGCGGCGGCACGATTGCAAGAGGCGGAGATGAACGAATTAACCGACACACAAGATCTTCAGGCAGCACAGGATCGTGCGGAAGCAGCGCGAATTACACTTGAAGCTGCAGAAGAGTCTGCTAGAATTATATCAGATGGTCAAGATGCTGCGGATGCGTTAGCGTTACAAAGCGCGTTTGATGTAGCTACTTTAGGGGAACTAGCGGATGATGCTATATCATCTGCCCAGGGTACAGCGGCTGAGATAAGGGATGCAGCTGATGGCATTTGTAGACAAGGAGTATGTCCATTGGTGTTATCCTCACAAAACGGTGGATACAATGTGAAAATGCAAAGTGATGGTAACTTGATTGTTTATGATATGACTGATAAGGCAATCTGGGCGACTAATACATCTGGACAGGGTACCGGACCTTATACACTTAAAATGCAGGCTAACGGTAATTTGGTTGTTAGAGACTCTGGTAATGTTGCTTTATGGTCTAGTGGCACAGCTGGACAGGGTACTCCTCCGTATAGACTTGTCATGCAAGATGATCGTAATTTAGTTGTTTATGATTCTACGGATACATCTTTGTGGAATAGCGGTACCACTCTCCGTAATTTTTCGTTAAGGACGTATAACACAAACGCTACTGATGATGGTCAGGGTAATGTGATATTCCTAGATCGCCAACATGTGAATTGTGGTAATGATGCATTGACCGGTTTTAAATTAGCACGACCGACTGATACTACAGTGAATTACAATGTTACATGCATGGAGGGTGTCGATAGTGAAAAATCTAGTTGGAGAACTACGAATAAAGATGAGATTGGTGGTGGTAATGTTATATACCTGGATCGACACAAGGTGGATTGTGGACTCACACCAATTGTGGATTTTAAATTGAGAAATGTTGATAATGTGAATATGGACTATGCATTCAAGTGTTCTAACTTACCCCATGATGGTGAGTGTCGTGATTTAATTACACGTTTTGATGAGACTGGTAATGGTGGTAATATGGTATATTTAGATAGACAGGATGTGCAATGTGGTGAAGGTGAGGTGATGACATCTTTTAAACTTGGTCCTAATGATTCGGGTAATAGAATGAATTATAAATACACGTGTTGCAGGATGCCCAGGTAACTTCAATTTTAGAAGAAGTGAATGTAGAAAAAAAATATAATATTATACTATAAGACACAATGGCAAGAGGAGATAATCCGATGGGAATGGTTATATTACTATTTGTTTGCTCTGTCATTTCATCTATAACCGGTGCCGCTGGGTGGTTTATACAAAATAAATCAAAAGAAGGTGATGAATGTGAAGGTGATGACCAGTATGGAAAATTTATGATTGATTCTGAAGAAAAATGTGCTCTCTATTCATGTGAAACGGGATATGAAATAGTGGATAACATATGCGTCCCAAAGAAAAAAATTGTAATTTCACCTCCATCTCCACCTCCACCTCCACCTCCAGCTCTAAATGAGATCCCGATTGCAACTGGACGCAATTACACTATACGAGAGTATAGCACAAACCCTGATGAGGATGGAGGGGGTAACATGACCTACTTAGTTCGTCATCATGTAGAGTGTGGTAATGATGCACTGAATGGTTTTGAATTGGAGAGAAAAATGAGTGACAGTGGAAGTTTGGATAGACTTATTTACAATGTTTCATGTTTAGAGGGTGTGAATAGTGGTGCGACTGATATGAAGCAAACTACCCCAACTAATAACGGAGATGGCAACTTTGTGTTTTTAGATCGACAGAATGTGGATTGTGACGATAAACCAATTTCCGAGTTTCAGTTGAAGACTGCAAATAATAATAAGGTGAGATATGCGTACAAGTGTTCTACACTATCTCACAATGGTGTGTGTCGCGATGTACAGACAGAATTCAGTAACGATGGTGGTGGTAGCACATATTACTTGGATAGACATGATGTGAAGTGTGATGAGGGTGAAGCGATGACATCATTCAAAATGATTCGCAACCCTGTGGATCGTCGTGCAACATATGGCGACAAAGTGGCTTATGAGTATAAGTGTTGTAAGATGCCTGCCTAAGTGTTTTCCGTTATGTTTGATTTTTACAAAACTCCTTTATCTTTGATTTTTGTAAAACCCCCATTTCCGTGGCATATGGATGAGATATTGGGGGAGCTTAGGGAATTGCGTGGGATTGTTTTGTCTTTACAGAGTGAGTATGTTCATTGTCAGCCGCGTATCCCTATATGTTTGGGGGTGACTGGTAAGGGTACAGTGTGTAGGAATAGGGCTGTTTTGGGGGGTGAGTATTGTAGGATGCATGGGGTATGTAGGGAGGTTAGACCTGGTAGGGATGTTAAGGTACCAAAGAAGGTTAAGAAGCCTAAGAAGATTCAACCTGAACACAACCACCAGATAGATGAGATTGGGGTGGGGGGGTGTCCCCTATGTGATACACATGGTGATGTTTGGGATCCGAAGTTACCTGAGTGTAATTTTGAGGGTAATGAAGTTACTTTTGAAAGTTGTTAGAAAGATTCTATAAACTTTGAGAAGTAAAAGTAAATTACTTTTGAAAACATTAGGAAAGTTTATAATAGGTTTGTTGTGATATATGAAAAGTAAAAGTAAATTAGTTTTGAAAGTTGTTAATAGGTTTCATATGAAAAGTAAAAGTAAATTACTTTTGAAAACATTAGGAAAGTTTATAATAGGTTTGTTGTGATATATGAAAGTAAATTACTTTTGAAAACATTAGGAAAGTTTATAATAGGTTTGTTGTGATATATGAAAAGTAAAAGTAAATTAGTTTGAAAGTTTATAATAGGTTTCATATGAAAAGTAAAAGTAAATTAGTTTTGAAAACATTAGGAAAGTTTATAATAGGTTTGTTGTGATATATGAAAGTAAATTACTTTTGAAAGTTGAAGTTTATAATAGATTGTTGTGATATATGAAAGTGAATTAGTTTATGTCGCTACGCTCCAGTTATGGCCGCGAATAATCGTTGAAATTAATAGGTTATGGGATATTCCATTACAATCTATAGTTCTAGGAAGTCTTCAAATGTGTATATCTCTTTATAGTCTATAGATTCCGCAAACTTCTGTAGTTCATCGGGGAGGTCACTTGGGACTAGACAGCTTTCGATGTATGCTTGGGAGATATTCATGTCTCTATCATCAAAATACTTGAGTAGTTCTTTGAGGGTTTGGTCATCTATGCTCTCCATGACTCCACAAAAACTATCTTCATAGAATGTTGATCCCTCGAGGAAATTGTCCTTGATGTACACCTCAATATCATCTTCTTGGTTGGTGTAAATCTCGTCAGAAAGCATGGAACAGTTCATGAGAGTACTGAGACCACCCGCGATGTAGCAGAGAAACTCCTTTTTGTTGGGTGATACGGACATGTTTGTAGTTGAAATGATGAGAAAATCACGGAACTTCATGTAACTTAGGGTCGCTTCGCTCCAGTTACGGCCGCGAATTGGTCTAAAAATGGATACGTAGGGACATGAGACCAAAACCTTACCAAATCACGAGAAACGCATAAAAACGGTTGTCGTGGCCTGGGTATTTGCGGAAAAATCAGGGTAAATTATTTTCTTAGCTATATATTGAGAGAGACGAAGAGAGAAATGGGGGGCAAAAA
>FUWD013024500.1_pt1 | contig 10631 bp, 8 predicted proteins | sample 1063281 | NCBI WGS metagenome assembly FUWD01 (sample SAMEA79048168, study PRJEB19326) | metagenome | biome: marine
AAAGAAGGGTTTCTCTCATTTAGAGAGAAACGCGATCCAAATTTCAGAGGGTATTGAGCAGGAAAATTGAGAATGGGTGTCAAGAAGCTTCTTGTAGCAAACCGGGGTGAAATTGCTGTTCGCATCATTCGGGCAGCTCGAGAATTGGGAATTGCGACCGTAGCTGTGTTTTCCGACGATGATGCCCGGTCGCCACATCTGCGGCTCGCAGATGAAAGCTGCTCACTCCAAGGGAGAGGTGCCAATGCATACCTTAATATTGATCAACTGATTGAGATAGCAGGCGCGACCGCAAGTGTGGCGATACATCCGGGATACGGATTTCTTGCGGAAAGTGCAGATCTGGCGAAACGCTGTTTTGAGGCAGACATCACATTTGTTGGCCCGTCTGTCGAAACACTGGAATTGCTGGGAGATAAAACCAGGGCCAGAAAGCTGGCGGAGGAACACGGTGTGTCGGTTCTGCCCGGTAGTGTGGCATCAGTTTCACTAGATGAGGCTGAGCAGTTCCTGCATGGTCTTGGTGAAGATGGCAGCATGGTTATCAAAGCGGTGGCTGGCGGTGGTGGACGTGGAATGCGAGTCGTGTCACGGCTTGATGATGTTGCTAAGGCGTACGCACGTTGCCAGTCGGAAGCAAGCGCAGCGTTCGGCGATGATGCAGTGTACGTTGAACAGTTGTTCAGTAATGCGCGACATATTGAGGTCCAGGTGTTTGGTGACGGTGAAGGTTCTGTTGTTCACATGGGTGAGCGAGAGTGTACGGTTCAACGCAGTCATCAGAAACTGCTTGAGATTGCTCCGAGTCCGAATATAAGTGCAATACTAAGAGGAAACCTCTGTGAGGCTGCAGTTTCGATGGCCCGATCACTGGCCTATCGGAGTCTTGGGACTTTCGAGTTTCTGGTTGGCGCGGTTGGAAGTGAAGATCGATTCGTTTTCATTGAGGCGAATCCGCGATTGCAGGTTGAGCATACCGTTACTGAACAGGTTATGGGTCTGGACCTGGTCCAGGCTCAATTAAGACTCGCTGGTGGCGAGAAACTCACAGATCTGAATTTCCCTGACAATCCGCAACCATCCGGTTATGCAATACAGGCGCGAGTTAATACAGAAAAAATGGCACCTGATGGCAAGGTGCATCCGACAGCGGGGCAACTGGCAGTTTTTGATCTGCCATCAGGCCCCGGCATTCGCGTTGATACCTATGGTCAGAACGGTTATGTAACTAATCCAGCATTCGACTCATTGCTTGCGAAAGTCATTGCCCATTCCACTTCGGAAGATTTTGCGATGGTCGTCAGTCGGCTTCTTCAGGCTCTCGATGAAGTTGAGATCGTGGGCCTGGATACCAACCTTTCTTTGTTGATGAAGCTGTTGCGTCACGAGGATTTTACGAGTCAGAACATTTCTACCGATTGGCTGGATCGCAATATTGAGCTGCTTTTGACCGATGATGAAACTGATCCTTCTGTTTCGGTGGCTGGCAGTCAGGCGGGTGCTGCGATCGACAAGATTGATCCACTCGCTTCGCTGGATTACTTCCGCGATGGGGCGCGCAATGAAAGGCCTGCTAACGCGCCTCTTATCGGGCCACCCAATACTGAAGCTGTGCCATCACCGCTGCTGGCAACTGTGACCGAGATCCATGTCAACGAAGGGGACCTGGTTCGTGAGGGTCAGACGATGTTCGTCATGAGTGCGCTCAAAATGGAACATGTTGTAGAAGCAAAATCGGGTGGCATCGTTCGGCAGGTGACCGTCGCCCTTGATGAAACCGTATTCGAAGATCATCCTCTTGCCTTTATTGAGGTTCAGGATGTTGGTGGCGTTTTCGAAAAGGAGAGCCGGGAGGTTGACCTTGACTATGTGCGCCCGAGCCTGCAGGCCTTGTTTGACAGAAGAGAGTTTGGTCTCGATAAAAATCGTCCAGCGGGAATAGAGCGGCGTCATAGCAGGGGTCGCCGGACAGTTCAGGAAAATATCGAAATACTTGTCGATCCTGGAACCTGGGTTGAATACGGGTCGCTGACTATTGCCGGTCAGCGAGGCAGGAGACCACTCGAAGAACTGATTCGTAAAACACCTGCTGATGGTCTGGTTGCCGGGATTGGCTCGGTCAATGGGGATCTGTTCGATGAGAAACGCGCACGTGCTATGTTTGTATCATACGATGACACGGTTTTTGCTGGCACGCAGGGCGCAAGGGGTCACGACAAGACTGACCGGATGATGGAACTGGCTAACGAATTATCGCTGCCGTTGATATTCCATGCTGAAGGAGCCGGTGGTCGTTCCGGAGACACAGAGATCTCACCAAGCGTACATCCGTCAATTCGGACCTGGGAGAAGATGGCACAGCTCAGTGGCAAGATACCGATGATTGGGGTCACCGCCGGCTGGTGTTATGCCGGTAATGCGGCGATATTGGGTGTCACCGACATTATTATTGCAACGGAAGATTCGCTGATTGCCATGGGTGGACCTTCGGTTATCGAAGGTAGTGGGATGGGTGTATTCCTGCCGGAGGAGGTGGGTGCGATATCAGATACAGTTTCGGCAGGAACAGTTGATATTGTTGTAAAAGATCATGATGAAGCCATAGCAGCTTCCAAAAAGTGCCTGTCCTACTTTCAAGGTTCTATTGATCCCTGGGAATGCGTGGATCAGCGTGAACTGCGCCATGTGATACCGGAGAATCGTTACCGGAGTTTTGACATTCGTGAGTTAATTTCGAAGCTTGCTGATCGGGATTCGGTCCTGGAACTTCGGCCTGATTTCGGTGTAGGGATGATTACCGCATTTATTCGAATCGAAGGTCATCCATTTGGTTTGACTGCCAATAACAATGCTTTTATCGGTGGCGCAATTGACAGCCCTGGGTCAGACAAGGTTGCCCGGTTCTGGCAGATCTGCGATGCATTTAACATCCCGATCGTCAGTCTGATTGACACACCTGGAATGATGGTGGGACCAGAAGTAGAGAAAAGCGGACTGGTCAGACACTGCAGTCGGTTATTCGTCACAGGTGCCAACCTTGAAACACCAAGATTCAGCATCATTCTCCGCAAGGGATATGCCTTGGGATCTCTGGCTGTGATGACAGGTAGTTCAAGAGCGTCGGTGTTCACTGTCACCTGGCCGGATGGTGAATTTGGCGGGATGAATATTGAGTCCGGCGTATTACTCGGTAGCCGCGAAATTCTGGAGAAGATCGAAGACGTGGATGAGCGAGCGGCTGCTTACAAAAAATGGTGGATGCTGCGTACGAACGAAGTGGTGCTCTGCATTCAGCCAGTGTCTTTGGTGTAGATGATGTGATTGATCCTGCTGAGACTCGAAAGTGGATCGTCGATGGATTGAAATCGGTGCCACAATCTGAACCACTTCGCCGGGGCCGACACTCGTTTCTTGATCCCTGGTAGTATGATCGACTACCATGACCGTGTGAAATACAGTATGAAGGGATGATCCCATGGCATCAGAAAACGCGAACCATATTCCCATATACCCGGCACCTACTGATTTTGGTGATCAGACTTTTCGGAGTGCTCTGGTTGTAATAACCAACGCCTGTAATCTTGAATGTAAGCACTGTTTTGTTTTTCGAAAAGACACACCGAATCAACCCAGGGACAAAATGACTGATGATTGTATGTTGGCGCAACTGGAAGTATTGCGAGATAAACATGAGATTAAGTCCATGCTGTTTATGGGTGGTGAACCGATGATTAAGTCAGATCTAGTGCTCCGTGGGATGTCTCTGTTTGAATCAAGTTCAATTGTCACTAACGGAACCTACGGCATACCCTCAGTACCAGGGCACCTTGTAACCGTTTCGCTTGACGGTCCACGTGAAGCTAACGATGCGATTCGGGGAATTGGCGTTTTTGATCGAGTCAAGGCTGCGATATTTGACCGAGATCCTGACGACGGCACACTGGTGATATTACAGATGGCGATTACACGGCAGAACGCACCTCATCTGGAGGAATTCGTTGAGGTCGTAGAAGACTGGCCCGTTGATGGCATTGCTTTTACTTTCTATGTGCCATCCAGAGAGGAAGAGAGTGAGCTCAGTTGGCATGACCTGAAGGAACGGGATGAAGTTGTGCATCGTCTTATTGCCCTAAAAGGAAAACATCCGCAGATAAAGGCAAATGTTGGTGCGCTCAAGTTACTTCTTTCTGACAGATGTCTTGAGGCTACAGGACAAGAAGGTGAGAACTGCAGGATAAAGAAAACGCTTCCACTCTACATAGGTGAAGGTGGGCAGTTTGAGCGAACATTCTGTTGTTATGGCAATAATGTCGATTGTTCACGCTGTGGTGCTTATGGTGTATTTAACAGTGCATGGCATCAGCAAATGGAAAGCAGAGAGAGTTAAGAAGGGTACGATGCCTGTACGTCAAATGAATTTCTGGAACTGGGGTTGGGCTGATGAGGCTGGGCCGGAAGACAGAGCAGCAACCGAAGAATTTGCTGGAAATCTTGCCGGTAGATTTGGTGTACAGCAAATCAAACCACTTACCCGACCCAAACTCGATGATTTCGAGATACCTGGTTCCTTGTTGTCGGCACCGCCTGGTCTGGCGCATTTGTGCAGCCGCGATCCTGACGAAAGACTTATTCATTCACTTGGAAAGTCGTTCGCTGATTTAGCTCGAGCGGCATTAAGGGACGTGCCTCGCTTTACTGACATGGTGGCGTATCCTGAAACTGAAGAAGATGTTAAAGATCTGATTGATTGGGCGGGTCATCAGAATGCGGCAGTTATTCCTTTTGGTGGCGGTTCAAGTGTCTGTGGCGGTGTTGATCCGGATGTGGGGGGGGGCTACGAGGCTGTCCTGACGATAGATCTTCGTCATCTGAACAAAGTACTGGAAGTTGACAAAACCAGTCGTGCAGCCCGGATTCAAGGCGGGATTCTGGGACCGGATCTGGAATCACAGCTGAAGGCGAGTGATTACACTTTGCGTCACTTTCCCCAATCATTCGAGTTTTCAACTCTGGGGGGCTGGATAGCCACAAGGTCGGGCGGCCATTATGCAACTCTGTACACCCACATTGACGATATGGTAGAGAGCATGAGAGTCGTCTCTCCAGCTGGTATTACTGAATCGAGAAGGCTGCCTGGCTCCGGTGCGGGTCCAAGTCCAGATCGGATGATGATTGGTTCTGAGGGAATACTGGGAATCATCACTGAAGCCTGGATGCGCGTGCAGGATCGTCCGAAATTCCGTGCGTCGGTGCCGGTGTTTTTTGATGATTACTATCGAGCAGCTGATGCAGTCAGGGCCCTGACGCAGTCTTGGTTGTTTCCTGCCAACTGTCGCCTGATTGATGCCCAGGAAGCAGCAGGAGCGACGGGTGGTGGAAAGAAAGCAATGTTGATTGTTGGTTTTGAATCAGCCGATCATCCGGTCGATGCGTGGATAGATCGAGCTCTGGAACTGGTGGCTGACCTAGGCGGCGAGTTTGATCGGACTGTGTTGCAGAAGAAGGCAAGTAACAAGGAAGGTGCTGCCGGACAATGGCGGAATGCCTTCATGCAAGCGCCCTATAACAGGGCACAAGCAATCGCCTGCGGGCTGGTAGCAGATACGTTTGAGACTTCTATTACCTGGGACAGGTTTGCAGACTTTCATGCTGAGATTACGGCTCACATGAAGAATGTGTTTCGGGAAGTGACAGGTCATGAGGGTCAAATCACTTGCCGTTTCACTCATGCGTATCCCGATGGTGTCGCGCCATATTTCACCTGGTCAACACTTGGGGATGTTAACAAGATGATTGATCAGTGGAGAGTCATTAAGGCGGAATCCATGTCAATTGTCGCGAAGCTGGGTGGCACTGTAACGCACCATCATGCTGTTGGCAGAGATCACAGGCCAGGTTATGAGCAGCAGACTGAACCGTTGTTTCGATCAGCACTACAGGCAGCGAAGAATCAGTTCGATCCTTCGGGGGTGATGAACCCAGGCGTCCTGATTGATCCTCAGGATCGAAAGGTAGGACAGACGGGTGTGATGAACTTCGATTCCTGAATCGACCCTCTTCGGTAGCAGGAATGGAGGGGTTTTTGCACGCCGTATGACTGGTTCAATAATCCACTAAAGATTTTTCACTTAACCGGACAGGCCCAGCATCTACCATGCTTAAACCACGTCCTAAGGTAGTAGCTGACGTCAGAAAGGAAAATGCTGGCGAGGAAGCAGACGGCAGGTTGAGTAATAGATATGAGGAAAACAGATGGAAAGTGAAGGTACAAAAGCGGTTCGTACGTTCATCGATTCGTTTAACAAGCAAGACCACGAGGCTCACGCCAATTCTTTGAACTATCCACATGTTCGACTGGCCAACGGAAAATACATGACCGTTGAGTCAGCTGAGCAGTTTGCACGGATGAGTGAAAAAAACAACCCTCGCTTACTCGCGGAAGGCTGGCATCATACTGAGATTAATTCCATCAAAGTTATTCATTCAGGGGATGACAAGGAGCATATAGCCTTGACCATGGATAGAATCAATGCCGAGGGTACTGTCTATAACAGATTTGATACCTTCTGGGTTGCGACCAGGCAGGACGATCACTGGGGAATCCAGTTTCGTTCCAGCTTTCTCAGTTGATTTGATATGCCATGGTGATCAGATTCTGGCGGTAATCTGCTTATTGATCGTCCAGTAACTCAGATTCTGGACCAATATCCAGATGGTGAAGGTTCCGAGTGCGCCGGTCGAGTTCATCTTCAACGATGTTGAGTCGTTTTGATTTTGCTTACTGTCGCCAGTCATCGTAGTCAGAGAAATCGATAGTAACCAGAGTTTCCGCACATCGGCTCAGCAACCTGTTGCCTAACATTTCATCCCCGCCGCCAGGTTCCTCGGTGTTGAGATTTGTGATCAGGAAAGGTCCGGGTCGGCCCAATTCATAGCGTCGTTCCAGTAAATGCAGAACAATCTTAATCTGTTCAGGGTCTCCCTGCGGGTGCACGTCATCAATGAACACGATCCCTGCATTTTCGAGAGCGTGTATGGCCTCATAACGTTCTGATGAGTGATTACAGACCTCAATCAGCACTTTGAAACCGATATAGATTAGATCTGTCGGTTATTGGGAACTGACCGCGGGGTGGTCAAGTCTCACTCCCTTATCGAGTCAGATATTGTCGATTCAGATATCCTGACCATACTACGGTGAGTAACGAAATTATCGACAAGGGAGAGTTTAATACGAACATTGAGGGGATATCTCACTGCCATCTTGGAGCAGAAATCTGACAGATTCGTTTCTTGAACAGCGTAGAGTGAATTGCTCCACCCAGGCTGCGACATTGGCCAGCGGATGCGATTCGATTTCTATCACCCGTGCCTCGTCGTGAAACCCACCGCTGCAATCAGGAGTGATCATAATCAGAACAGAACCTTCAGTTCTGAAAGCTCTCGGTCCGCGGCAGTGCTGTGCCAACAACTTGTGTATGAGCCGCGTTCCTTCGGCGGTTGTTAATTGCTCGCGAGTGACACTGATCTCAACACCGACGTCATTTAATGCTTCCGCGATCTTCTGCCAGCGAGCCAGGCCAGGTGTATTGAGAAGCAGGGAAGCAATACCCTCATATCGCCTGTCGCCTCGTCTTTCCACTACCTCATAGAACTCCGATACCGAAAGTTTGGTTCCATGGCGACTGCCTGGTTTTAGCATTTCACTCCAGATGGACGTCAGAGATTCCGGATCATCCAGCAAAAGAGGAACGATGCTAACCAGAAATTCTCCACAGATAGGGGGGATGCGAGCCTCGGTGGATAGTTCCATGTTTGTGAGTGGCTGCGATGCGATTGATGCCAGACAACGATCGAACAGTGTTTGTATTGATACTGAATAGTCTATGCTGCCTTCACTGTTCAGTTTGCGTGAAAAATATTCAGCCGCACCTTCCGTCAGCCAGACCGAGCGTTGTCGAGTGTCAACATCGTTCTCCAGACGTCCACCAACCATATGAAAAGCTTCATGCTGAATATAATTTGCTAACTGGTTCAGTGCACGGTCGTTGTACTCAAGCCAGGGCTTGCCCTGGAGGTGGATCGCAGCGATATTGCCGTTCACGAATCCTTTGAAACCAAGTGGTTGATCTTCTTCGATAAACAGAAATATCTTGGGTTGGTGAGTGATTTCTCTGCTCAGCAAGTTGGCGTAGTAGTTAGTGATGTCTACAAGTAAACTATCCAAGAGACTGACCAGGGGCGCCTCGAACTCCCTGGCAGCGACAATAGTTGAGAGGTTTCTTTCCACTAGATTCGAATCACCCAGATAGGCAAACCCTTTCGGATTCACAATCTCATGGGGTTCTGAAGATAATGCCACGTCAAGTGAATTTGAGATTAAGGTAGCTTCTGGCGCGTTGACAAAGATGCTCGTTGAAAAAGAATTCTCGTCAACGAGAATATAGTCCATGTCGAAAACCACGCCATTACCCAGAACAACCAATCCCGGATCACCATCAAACCACTGGTTTTCTGGTCGAATACTAAATGCTATCTGATTCAGAGGGCCGCTCAGACTTCGAACGGCATCATCAATCAGTTCTACGTTCGGTGTCTGAACGGTCCAGGCGATTTTGCGAATTCCCCGAGCTTTATGCTGGAAAGAAAAGTTATCCACCGGCTGATCGAATTGATAGCTAAGTGATATCCCATTGGCTGAAGACAGTGGTTCTATTATCGCTGATATATGAGTCTGACTTGCTGGACTGGTAGCAAAGTTGGACGCGCAGCCAAAGACGATAAGAAGAAGAAATCCCCCGAATACGCGGACAAGAATCTGGATAAGTTTCATTTAGAACTCTCTTGGCGTCAGAGACATATTACCTCAATCGTGCGGAACGACAGAATCCACTTGAACCTCCTCTTGATGAACCTGCGGCCGGGAAAACTTTCATCACGGTGTATCGCAAGGATCATCGAGTAACTAGATTTCATTCTTCTGGTCTGTATGATTTTTTTCGAAAGCATAGGCCATGCTCAACAACGATGCATCCGAATCTGCGCCTGCGACAAAAGAAAGTCCTACTGGTAAACCGTGTAGCTTGCCCATGGGCAAAGTAACATGTGGGTAGCCGGAAATAGCAGGATAGGAGGTGATCCCGCTGCCAACACCGTGATCACCATTCAAAAGATCAATGCTAAACGCGGGACCACCACTCGGTGCAATCATGACATCCAAATGGTGGGTTTCGAGAAGTTTGTCGAGCCCATCTTCGCGGGTTAGCCGGCGGATTCGGGCGAGGGCATCTATGTAGACCTGGTCAGTTAGAGGTCCTTTCTTCTGGGACTTTAAAAAGATTTCCTGTTTGAAGTAAGGCATTTCATCGGCTTCATGGGTGAGATTGAACTCGATAAGATCCTGTAGCGACGCTACAGACACGCCGTCTGGTGAACTTGCCAGATATTGATTGATATTGTGCTTGAATTCATAAAGCAGAACGTCATAACTGTCTCGACCGAACTTGCGTGGCTTGTCAAGTCGAAGGTCATCCACAATGACTGCACCTGATTCACGGATGGTATTTATCGCTCTTTCAAACAGGTCATCCACACCCTCATGGGACTTTGATGAATCGCGAAGTATACCGACGCGTTTGTTTCGTAACTCGTCTTTGCTCAGATTGACAGCCAGGGCCATATGTTTATTCGCTGCCATGATATTCAACAGAATTGCAGCGTCTTCAACGTTCCGTGTCATTGGCCCCGCGGTGTCCTGCGTGTGAGCGAGAGGTACGATGCCGGATTGGCTGACAAGATCAATACTAGGTTTCATGCCTACGATACCGCTAAATGATGATGGACAGATCACTGAGCCATCCGTTTCAGTGCCGATGGCTAAGATTGAAAGTCTTGCGGCGATGGCAACAGCCGAACCGGAGCTTGAACCGCAGGGAGACCGGGTTGTGTCATATGGATTTCTCGTCTGACCGCCAATGGCGCTCCATCCGGAAGAAGAACGCTCAGATCGAAAGTTAGCCCATTCCGAGAGATTCGTTTTACCAAGAATGATCGCACCTGCAGAGCGCAGATTAACGACAAGATCAGCATCGCGAAGCGTCACATTGTTTTTTAGTGCCAGTGAGCCAACGGTTGTTGGTAGTTCACGAGTCTCAATGTTGTCTTTGACCAATATGGGAACACCAAAAAGAGAGCCGAGGTCTTCGTTGTTTGCCAGTGACACATCCTGTGCGGCTGCCACCTTCATGGCTTCTGGATTTATCGAGATGATTGCATTGAGCTCAGGATTCAGTGCCTCGATACGATCAAGAAAATACTGCGTAACTTCAGATACCGAGAGTGTTTTTTCTCGGTAGGATTGATGCAGTTCTTTGATTGTAAATTTCATGGCTGGATTCTCGTTCAGGGGCTCGTTATTACCTTCAGGACTGCATCCGGTCAATAAGATGCAAGTCAGAAGCAAAATTAGATGTATTTGCATTTTGGTTTTTGTCCGGTCGATACCTGTTTGGTGATGGTAAATTATTTGCAGGTAATCACTGGCACCGGGAGTCAACTCCCCTCACATTCCCAGGATGCAATCTGTGTTTGAATACGTGCTACACAATACCACTGTAGGGTCTGTGCGGGAT
>FUWD013229259.1_pt1 | contig 10626 bp, 10 predicted proteins | sample 1063281 | NCBI WGS metagenome assembly FUWD01 (sample SAMEA79048168, study PRJEB19326) | metagenome | biome: marine
TTTTAAGCATTAACTTATTTGTTGTCCGTTGCTAACTTTCTTTTCAGGTTCTACGAAAGCTAATTTACCTTCTGGAGTATCAGTCATTAAAATCATTCCTTGGCTTTCTATTCCTCGAATCTTCCTTGGAGCTAAATTGGTTAAAACTGTTACTTGTTGACCAATAACATCCTCTGGAGAAAAGGTCTCAGCTATTCCTGAAATTATAGTTCTAACGTCTATGCCAATATCTACTTTTAGTTGTAATAATTTCTTGGTTTTTGGAACTTTTATAGCCTCTAAAATAGTTCCAATCCTCATATCTAATTTAGTAAAATCCTCAAATTCTATTGTTTCTTTTTGAGGATCTAGGACCTTATTTTCTTGCTCATTGGTTTTTTTAGTAGTTGCAAGCTTTTCCAATTGAAAAGTAACTGTTTTATCCTCAATTTTTGAAAATAATAATTTGGCAGGGTTTATTTGATGATTTGCTGGAAGCAATACCTCTTTATTAGAAACATCATTCCATGAGTTATTGGAAGTTAATTCAGAAAAATTTAATATTTTTTTGAGTTTACTTGAAGTGAAAGGTAAAAAAGGTTCAGAAATTACTGCCAAGGCAGTAGCTATTTGAATAGCAACATACATGATAGTTTTTACTCGCTCTTCGTCTAATTTAATTACTTTCCAAGGCTCTTCATCTGCTAAGTATTTATTCCCTAACCTTGCAAGATTCATCAACTCTTGGGAGGCTTCTCTAAAACGATACCGTTGAATAGACTTTCCAATACTGCCTGGAAATTCCTTAATGGCATCCAGGGTATCTTCATCAATCTCTGAAAGTTCGTTTGGAATAGGTACTTGACCATTGTAATACTTATTTGTTAAAACAACTACACGGTTAATGAAGTTTCCAAAAATAGCGACCAATTCATTATTGTTTTTTGCTTGGAAATCTTTCCACGTAAAATCATTATCCTTATTTTCAGGAGCATTTGCTGTTAAAGTATAACGTAAAACATCCTGCTGATTTGGAAATTCTTCTAAATACTCGTGTAACCAAACAGCCCAATTTTTTGAGGTTGATAATTTATTCCCTTCTAAATTTAAAAATTCATTAGCTGGAACATTTTCAGGCAAAATATATCCTCCATGTGCTTTAAGCATACTTGGGAAAATAATACAATGAAAAACAATGTTGTCTTTTCCTATAAAATGAACCAACTTTGTATTGTCATCTTTCCAATAATCTTCCCAGTTTTTACCTTCTTTTTTTGCCCATTCTTTAGTTGAAGAGATGTAGCCAATTGGTGCATCAAACCAAACATATAATACCTTTCCTTCAGCTCCTTTGATAGGAACAGGAATTCCCCATTCTAAATCTCTAGTTACTGCTCTTGGCCTAAGACCATCATCTACCCAAGACTTTACTTGACCTAAAACATTAGATTTCCAATCATTTTTATGTCCTTCTAAAATCCACTCTCGCAAAAAAGATTCGTGTTTATCTAAAGGTAAAAACCAATGCTTAGTTTTTTTAACTGTTGGAACATTTCCTGTTATTGCCGAGGTTGGATTTATTAAATCAGTTCCGTTATGACTAGTTCCACATTGTTCGCATTGATCTCCATAACTTTCTTCAAACCCACATTTTGGGCAGGTTCCAACAACAAAACGATCTGCTAAAAACTGATTAGCTTCTGCATCGTACAATTGTTCAGTAACTTCCTCGATAAAGGCTTCTTTTTTATGTAAGTCTATAAAAAAATCGGAGGCAGTCTTATGATGAATTTCAGAGGATGTTCTTGAGTAATTGTCAAAAGAAATTCCAAAATCTATAAAGGATTGCTTAATAATTGCATGATATTTATCGATGATATCTTGAGGAGAAACACCTTCTTTTTTAGCCCTCATTGGGATGGCAACCCCATGTTCATCACTTCCACATATATATGCAACGTCATTTCCAGTTAATCGTAAATATCTGGCATAAATATCTGCAGGAACATATACACCTGCTAAATGACCGATATGAATTGGTCCATTTGTGTAAGGTAAAGCTGCAGTAACAGTATATCTTTTAGAAGAACTCATGAATATTGTTTTGAAGTATTTTTTTGATTTACAAAAGTACAAAAAGCAAGTTGAACATATTTTTGAAAGCCCAATGAATTTAGATACATTTACAAAAATGATTTATATGAAGAGGCGAATTAAATACATATTCGTAGTTTTATCTCTTGTTTCTTTTTTGTCTTTTGGACAAACAAGGATTGATTCAATTTCAAAAACCATGGGCTTAATCCAACCGAAGTATCTTAAAAAAGGTGACAGTATAATGATAGTTGCCTCTGCTGGAATACTAATAAATAGAAATGAAATTATAGATGAAGCACAAAAATTAGCAGAAAGTTGGGGGTTAAAAGTTTTTATAGGGGATCATGTTTTTAATCAAAATAACCATTTTGCAGGAACGGACGTAGAACGTGCAAGTGATTTTCAGAAAGCATTAGATAATCCGAGCATAAAAGCAATTTGGTGCGCAAGAGGAGGTTATGGTAGTGGACGTATTTTAGATAAGTTAGATTATACTAAGTTTAGAGCATTTCCAAAATGGATTGTAGGTTATTCTGATATAACAGCATTTCACAGTCATATTCATAATCTTGGTTTTCAAACTATTCATGCAATGATGGCAACAAGCCTATCATTTAATATAGAAGAAACTGAACAAAGTATTGAAACTTTTAGAAAAGCGTTATTTGGTGAAGAGTTGAGTTATAAAATAAGCTCATCTGAATATAATAAAATAGGGGAATCAGAAGGAATATTGGCAGGAGGAAATTTAAGTATTTTACAAAATATGTTGGGTAGTGTAAGCCAATTAAATACCGATGGGCATATTTTATTTATTGAAGAAATTGGCGAATACAAATATCATATAGATAGAATGCTACGAGGTTTAAAAAGAGCAGGGTATTTTAAAAGTTGTAAAGGGTTAATTATTGGGGATATAAGTAATATTAAAAAAAACACGACAGTTTGGGGAGGTTCAATTGAAGATCTTGTTTTGGATGTAGTTTCTGAGTTTGATTTTCCAGTATTATTTAATTTTCCTGCTGGTCATGAAACAGATAACAGAGCCCTTATATTTGGAAAATCTATTAAGATGAATGTTAAACCAACCATTTCTGAAGTTATATTTAAATGAAATTTATAGAAGATAGTATTGCTGCTTTTGCCTCTTTTATATGGGGGTATCCTTTGTTATTGTTATTAATAGGTGGAGGAATTTACCTTCTTATACTCTCTAGGTTTTTACCTTTCAGATATTTTTGGCATGCCATACAAGTATTACGAGGTAAGTATGATGATCCTAATGATCCAGGGCAAATAAGTCATTTTCAAGCATTAACAACTGCACTTTCAGCAACTGTAGGGATGGGAAATATTTCTGGAGTTGCAGTGGCCATAGCTATGGGTGGCCCAGGAGCAATTTTTTGGATGTGGATTAGTGCTGTAGTTGGAATGTCAACAAAGTTTTTCACATCCTCATTAGCAATTATGTTTAGAGGAAAAGATTCCGATGGAGTATTACAAGGTGGTCCCATGTATTTTATTATTAAGGGTCTTGGCAGTAAATGGAAACCATTAGCAATTTTTTTTAGTTCTTGTGCAATGATTGGGGCATTACCTGTTTTTAACGTAAATCAATTAACACAGGCAGTTAATGATATCTTATTAAAACCAAATGGAGTAGAAGTAACCGACTATACTAACTTAGGCATCGGATTTTTTCTTGTTATAATTACCTCTATTGTTGTTTTAGGTGGGTTAAAGAGAATTGGTAAGGTTACTGCTAGACTTGTTCCATCTATGGTGATCCTTTATTTTATCTTGGTTGTCATTATATTAATTGTAAATATTGATGTTGTTCCAAAATATTTTTTAATGATATTCACAGATGCATTCTCTGCAGATTTTATTAATGAAGAATCTGTTATAGGAGGAGTTGTTGGCGCCCTAATCATTTTAGGGATCAAACGTGGGGCATTTTCTAATGAAGCAGGAGTAGGAACAGCACCAATGGCTCATGGAGCAGCAAAAACAGATGAGCCAATTAGAGAAGGATTAGTGGCTATGTTAGGACCATTTATTGATACAATCATAGTGTGTACATTAACTGCATTAGCCATATTAGTTACAGGTGTTTGGCAAACTAGTGATACCAACGGAGTAAGTTTAACAGCTACTGCTTTTGGAAATGCGATGCCAGGAATTGGTAAATATTTGCTCATGATTTGTGTTGCAATTTTTAGCATTTCATCATTGTTTTCGTATTCATACTATGGAACAAAGTCTTTATCATTTTTAGTAGGTTCTAAATATAAACATCTGTATAATTATTTATTTATAGCTAGTATTTTATTAGGAGCAACAGCTAGTTTAGATACGATGATTAATTTAATAGACAGCGCTTTTGCATTGATGGCCATTCCAACCATGTTGGCAACAATTATTTTAGCGCCAAAAGTGATGAAAGAAGCAAAAATTTATATTAAAAAGCTAAAGAATTCTGGGGATTAGATTCCCTTCTTGATAGAAAGGTTGAAACCTAGCAAATAACTCTTCAGAATACCAATTTAACTCTCTTGTTTTCCTTACCATTTCTGCGTGTTTTGGGTTTTTATATGCATAATTCATCATAGACTCGGCATTAGACCAAAGAGAAAAAGTGGCTTGCATTAATAAAGGGAACTCACCAATTCCCTTTGAGAAAATTAATTCCTCGTAATTATCCATAGATTTTGAAACTGTTGGAACATTTTTCCAAAATTGATATGCTAACAGAGGTTTTATTGTTGCTCTAGTAATAACTGCTAAAGGTTTAGTTTTGTCAAAAGCTACAGAAGCTTCAAAGGGATTTTGCTTACTCCATTTCCCATGACTTTTTATTGTGTGCATTAATACATGGCTGTAGCACATAGCTGTTTTGGTATATTCTTTTATAACATTGGTATCTATAAATTCCTTTGCTAATTTCTCTGATGTAAAAACAGCTATAAATCCAAATGTAGAAAAATCTGGTTTTATAGAAAAACCATTCCCACTTCCAGTTCCTAGTGGTTTAAAAAATGAAAGTCCATTGGTGTTTTTTTGGACTATCGGAGATCGTCCCATTCTTCCAAAAGCATGCCATTTGTTTTTTATTCCTGCATACTGAAAAAAAGATATTAAAGTAGTTTGAGACATTTAAAAATTTTTAGACAAAATTAAGTAATAAATGGTTTTGTATTTTAGTAAAATGTCAGAACATTATGAATTAGGAAAAAAAGGCGAACAATTAGCAGTAGATTATTTAACAAAAGAAGGGTATGAAATTGAAGAAAGAAATTGGAGATTTCAAAAAGCAGAAATAGATATTATAGCTAGTAAGCAAGAAACAATCATCTCTGTTGAAGTTAAGACAAGGTCGTCAAAAGATTTTGGAAACCCGCAAGATTTCGTGAATTCTAAAAAAATTAAATTAATGGTGGCAGCTATGAACGAGTATATTCTTATGAAAAATCTAGATACAGAGGTAAGATTTGATATTATAGCTATCACTAATATTAAGGGAGAATTTGATATAAATCACATTAAAGACGCGTTCTTATACTTTTAATTTAATTCTTTCAATAGCATTTTTAATTCATCTATATTTTTTGGAATTGAAATAATTTTCTTGTCCATTCCTAATAAAAAATAGGTAGGAGTAGAGTTAATTAAGTAGGTTCTAGCTGTTGTATTTTGCCATTTTTTTAATCCTAATACATGATGCCATCCTGGCATATTAAATTGATAATTTAACCATGTTTTGTCTGAAGTTTCCATTGCAAAAGCAACTACTTTTGTGTTGTTCATGCCTTTCATAAATTTATGAACTTCAGGGACCTCTCTCAAACAATGCGAACATTCTGTACTGTAAAAAATGATTAGGTAACTTAGACCGTCTTTTAACTTAGAAAGACTAAGATTTTTTCCTTTTTCAGTCCAGGAAAAATCTGGAGCAACTCTTCCTATCGCAATTCTTAATTGGGCTAATATTTTGTTTTTAAAACCCAAATTTTGATATTGTTGAGGTAATTTTTCAAAATAATTAGCAAACAAATAATCAACTAGAATAGCATTTTTAGTTTCAGCAAATTTTGAAATTAAATAATTTATGATATCCGCTTTGAAAGAAATAGGTTTTATTTTTTCAATAGCAACTTGAACAGCTTTTTTGTATACTTCTTGCTTTTGATTTGGATCAGCAGCATAATTAAGAGAAAACACGTATTCAGAAACTTTATCAAACAGAAAAGAAGAATTATAAAGAATATTATTTGAAAAGTCGATATTATCAAAAAAATGTGACAAAGTATTATTGATATATTTAACAGGATTTTCTTTGATTACAGGAGCATTATATCGAAGAGATGCTTTTATAAAATGACTTACCATTTTATTTTGAGAATCTTGGGTGTATCTCTCTTCAATTTTTTGAATATTTTTTAGACTATTTCTATACGCTTCTTTAATTTTTAAGGAAGGATTTCTAAAGTATTCACTTTGAATGGAGTCAAGAGTGTATTGTGCGTTAAATATCTTTTCTTTAAATGAAGTATAAATTTGATTCTCCTTAGATGTATTAAAAATAATTGAATTCTCTGCGTCTTTTGGATTGAATACAAAATCAATATTTTCTTTATTAAATATAAAATCGATGAATCCGTTTTTTTTCATACTATACTTTAATCTGTACGAGCCAGTTTTAGCGTCAGAGGGGAGTGAAAGTTCAAAAACACCTTTATTACCATCTTTTTTAACTTGTGTGTTTTTTATAAAAAGTTGTTTAGTTCCTTCAATTTTATATAGTAAAACCCAGGATGAATTCTCAATTGGGCTCATTGTGCCATTAATAGAATATTGAGCACTTAGTGTAGCGCTAACAAATAAGAATAAAACGACAAGTCTTTTCATAATAATTAGATTTAATTTTCTAAAATGAACTCAAAATTACTGTTTCTTAGGTAAATTCTGTACTTTAGAACTAAATAAATTAAACATGAGTTTTCGTAATAAAGTCATTTGGATTACAGGAGCTTCCTCAGGAATAGGGAAAGCGCTTGCTATAGAGTTATCGAATCAAAATGCATTGCTAATTATATCAGCAAGGAATAAAAATTCTCTAGACATTGTAAAGGAATCTTGCAAAAACCCCAAAAATGTTTGGATTATTCCTTTAGATTTAGAAAAAGACTCAACATTTAATGAAATTACACAACAAGCAGTAAATGTATTTGGTAGAATTGATGTTCTTGTAAATAATGGAGGTATCAGTCAGCGCTCACTGGCAACAGAAACTCATATTTCTGTAGATAAAAAAATCATGAATGTTAATTATACAGGAACAATAGCATTAACAAAAGCTGTATTACCACATTTTATAGAAAATAAAAAAGGTCATTTTGTGGTAACTACGAGTATGGTTGGGTTAATAGGAACTCCTCTAAGATCTAGTTATGCTGCATCAAAGCATGCTCTGCATGGGTTTTTTGACAGCTTGCGTGCAGAGGTGTATGATGATAATATAGCGGTGACATTAATTTGCCCTGGCTTTGTCTCAACAGATATTTCTATGAACGCCTTACTGGAGATGGAACCTCACAACAAAAAATGGATACTGCTACAGCCAATGGAATCTCACCGGAAAGATTTGCTAAATTAATGGCAAAAGCAATTCACAACAAAAAGGAAGAAGCCTATATTGCTGGCTTTAAAGAAAAACTGGGAGTCTATGTAAAAAGATGGTTTCCAAAGGTGTTTTCCGTTATGATAAGAAAACTTAGGGTTACTTAAAAAAATTTAGTTCTTCAAAATAATGTATGATCGCTTCTTTCATCAAAACAGCTTGTTCGCCTGGTTTTAAGTTTGGAAGATCTGTTACTATCTTGTAATGAGGCCAGCCATCTTTATCAAAAAAATCGAATTCATAATATCCATAAGGTTCCAATAATTTACAAATGGCAATGTGCATTAGGTTTACTTTTTCATCTTTTTTGAACTGTCTTTTTCCTTGTCCTAATTCTTGAACACCAATTAAATAGATGATGCTGTCAAGATTTAATAGATCTCCCTCAGAAAACTGTTGAGTTAATTCTTCAACCAAATAATCCCACCTATCTTTTAAACTTGTAGCATTGTTTTGTCTTATTTTCATGTTGTAAAGATATTAATTCTCTAAGGTATTTTTATTGAATCATTGATATTATATTGAGTAGGTTATTCTATAGGGTTTCTATACATTTGCAAGCTTAAATTAATAACTATGAGTTTGAGTAAGAAGATCAATTTTGTTTTAGTTTTATGTATTTCACTTCAGTCTTTTTCACAAGATAAAGTTCAAGAATTAGATTCTATAGTAATTAATTCTACAAGAATTAGTATGCCATTTAAGAAAAATTCTCGTACGATAAATATTATAACAGCTGAAGATATTAAAAATAGTGCAGCAACAAATGTTGCAGACTTATTGCAACAAGTTACTGGAGTAGATATTAGAAGAAGAGGAACCGGAGGGGGGCAATCTGACTTATACATAAGAGGAGGAGGATTTGACCAAACGTTACTATTGATCGATGGAATTAAAATGGACGATGCACAAACTGGACATCATACCATGAATGCGGCTTTGCCAATTGAAGTAATCGAAAGAATTGAAATTATTAAAGGACCTGCGGCAAGAATTTTTGGACAAAATGCATTTACTGGAGCCATTAATATCGTAACTAAAAAGAGATTAAAAAGTAAAGTTTCTATAAATCTAGAAGCTGGGTCTTTTGGACAATTAAACGGTTCTGTAATTTTAGGAAAAGAGACTGAAAACACATCAATTATCGCTCATCTTGGTGCGCTAACATCTAACGGATATCGTAATAATTCTGATTATAACAATCAAAATTATTTTTTAAAGGGAATCTTTAATAAAAAGAAGCAACCCATAGAAGTTATTGCTACTTTTTTTGATAAGAAGTTTGGAGCAGAAAACTTTTACACAACCAATGTAACTTTTAACGAGTATGAAGAAACTCAAAATAGTTTACTAGGAGTTTCTACCACTTTTAAATCTGATAAATTTAAAGTAATACCAAGGATTTATTGGAGAAGAGGACAAGACATGTTCCTTTTAAGAAGAGATGATCCTGGGTTTTATAGAAATTTCCATATTACAAATAAAATAGGGATTGAAACAAATGCTTCTTATACATCAGATCTTGGAATTACTGGTTTTGGAGTAGATTTTTCAAGATTTTCTATACAAAGTAATAATCTAGGCGAAAGAGCTAGAACTATGGCAAATTTATTCTTAGAGCACCGTTTTAAATTGGGTTCTTTTGATATTACTCCAGGTGTAGCTGCAACATATTTTTCAGACTTTAAATTTAACGCTTTTCCAGGTTTAGATCTTGGGGTTCAGATTACTGATGAAGTAAGATTATACGGAAATGTTGGGTACACTTTTAGAGCACCAACTTTTACCGATTTATACTACAGTGATCCTGCAACTTCAGGAAATCCAAATTTAGAACCAGAAAAAGCACTTGCTCAAGAAATAGGAGTAAAGTATAATGATGATAAATTTTCAGGATCTTTGGCTATCTTTAATAGAGATTCAGAAGATTTAATAGATTATGTAAGACCAAATACTGACGCTAGTATTTTTACAGCAGCCAATATTGCAGAAGTAAGTACTCAAGGGATTGAGTTTGAAAGTGTCTACAAATTTAAAATGAGTAACTACAATCAAACAATAACTTTTGGGTATACATATTTAAATGATGATATTTTAGACCAAAATAAGGACTTGTCACGGTATTCTTTAAACACTTTAAAGCATCAATTTGTTTCTCGTTTTAAATCTCAATTGTTTAAGAATGTGCGCCAAAATATAATTTTTAAACACGCAGAGAGAACTGTAGGGACAAGCTATAATGTTTGGGATGCTTCTTTACTTGTAGATTTTAATAAATTTACGGTTACCTTAACTGCCAACAATATTTTTAATGCTGAGTATATAGAATCTGGATTCGTACCAATGCCTCCAAGTAATATTTTATTAGGTTTACGCTATACATTTTAAAAATATGTTCTTATGCTCTTCTGTTTTTAGAGGAAGAAAAAGAAAAATGATTACCTAAATATATTCCTTATTCAAAGGGCATATTGATGCAAAGATTACTATGTGTTGTATTTTGAATATTATGTTACTAAAATACTTTCTTAAGAATTAAAAGACCTTGTCTAAAAAAAACCAGCTAAAAGCTGGTTTTTAAATTTAAATTTTTATTGAAAAAGTCTAAAAACATCATTCCCGTTTGCAAAAAGTAATAAGGCGATTAACAAAATAAAACCAGTTACTTGAGCATATTCTAAAAATTTATCACTAGGTTTTTTCCCTGTAATCATTTCCCAAAGGGTAAATACTACATGCCCTCCATCTAATGCCGGAATGGGTAGCAGGTTCATAAAACCTAACATAATGGAGAGAAAAGCAGTAATATTCCAAAAACTTTCAGCACTCCATGTAGATGGGAAAATACTTCCAATTGAAATAAAACCACC
>FUWD013261175.1_pt5 | contig 10624 bp, 12 predicted proteins | sample 1063281 | NCBI WGS metagenome assembly FUWD01 (sample SAMEA79048168, study PRJEB19326) | metagenome | biome: marine
GGAGGAAGAAGTGCTGCTGTAACAGGTGTCTCTGGAAAAGCTAATTTATTTTATTTTGGCTCAACTGGAGGTGGCGTATGGAGAACTACAGATGCAGGGAATACTTTTTGAGAACATCACAGATGGTTTCTTTTGGAGGGATCTGTTGGTTCGGTGGCCTGTAAGTGAATGGGATAACAATGTGATTTATGTTGGGAACGGCGAAAAAACAGTACGTGGTAATGTTTCTTCAGGAGATGGTATTTGGAAATCAGTAAATGCAGGAAAAACATGGGAACCCATGGGGTTAAAGAATGCCAGACATATTCCAAGAGTTCGTATTCATCCCAAAAATCCAGATATTGTTTTTGCAGGGGTACTAGGAGATTTATATAAATCTACTGAAGAAAGGGGGGTTTATAAATCTGTTGATGGTGGAAAAACATGGAATAAAAAATTATTTGCAAATAAAGATGCTGGTGTAGTTGATTTGATTATAGATCCAAATAACTCGAGAGTTTTATATGCCACTACTTGGAATATTAGAAGAACTCCATACAGCTTGTCTAGTGGAGGTGATGGTTCTGCTTTATGGAAAAGTACTGATGAAGGTGAAACTTGGACTAATATATCTACTAACAAAGGACTTCCAGGGGGAATCTGGGGAATTAGTGGGGTTACCGTATCTCCAGTAAATTCAGATATTGTATGGGCATTAATTGAAAATGAAAAAGGTGGGGTATATAAATCTACCGATGCAGGCAAAACTTGGAAATTAATTAATAATGAAAGAAAGTTGCGTCAGCGAGCATGGTACTACACGCGTTTGTATGCAGATACACAAGATGAGGATATTTTATATGTATTAAATGTTAGATATCATAAATCCACAGATGGAGGAAAAACCTATAAAACTTTTAATGCTCCTCATGGGGATCATCATGATTTATGGATAGCTCCAGAAGATAACCAAAGAATGATTATTGGTGATGATGGTGGTGCTCAAGTTTCTTTTGATGCAGGTATTAATTGGAGTACCTATAAAAATCAACCAACTTCGCAGTTTTACAGAGTTACCACAGACAATCATTTTCCATACCGTATTTATGGAGCTCAACAAGATAATTCTACTGTTAGAATTGCCCATAGAACACAGGGCAGGTTTATAGGTGAATCTGATTGGGAGTCTACAGCCGGAGGAGAAAGTGCTCATTTAGCTATCGATCCGACAAATAATGATATTGTTTATGGAGGAAGCTATGGTGGTTTATTAACTAGACAAAATCATACAACTGGAGAAACAAGAGCAATTAACGTATGGCCAGATGACCCAATGGGGCATGGTGCTGAAGATTTTAAATATCGTTTTCAATGGAATTTCCCAATCATGTTTTCTCCAAATCATAAAAATAAATTATATGCAGCATCAAATCATTTGCATATGACTACAAATGAGGGGCAATCATGGAAAATTATAAGTCCAGATCTAACAAGAAATGACCCTAGTACTCTTAAATCTTCTGGAGGACCAATTACAAAAGACAACACAGGTGTAGAATATTATGCAACTATTTTCGCTGTAAATGAATCGAGGCAAGAAGACGGATTAATTTGGACAGGTTCAGATGATGGTTTGGTTCATGTTACTAAAGATGGTGGGGAAAATTGGACTAATGTAACTCCAAAAAAAATGCCAGAATGGATGATGGTTAATTGTATAGAGATAGATCCATTTACTAAGGGAGGTGCTTACATAGTTGGAACAAAATATAAATCTGGAGATTACCTCCCTTATGTATACAAAACTGAAAATTACGGAAAATCGTGGAAGCTAATTACAAATGGAATTGGCCCTGAAGACTTTACACGGGCTTTAAGAGCAGACCCAAAGCGTAAAGGCTTGTTATATGCAGGGACTGAAAGAGGAATGTATATCTCTTTTGATGATGGAAATAATTGGAAAAAATTTCAGTTGAATTTACCTATTGTTCCTATTACTGATTTAGCTATTAAAAATGACAATCTCATTGCGGCAACACAGGGAAGATCTTTTTGGATGATTGATGACTTAACTCCTTTTCATCAATTAAATACTAGCATAATAAAAGATGATGTTATTTTATTTAAACCTCAGGATAGTTATAGAATGTCTGGAGGAAATGGCAGAACTTCAAAAACTGCTGGAACTAATCATCCTGGTGGAGTTGCTATCAACTATTTTATCAAAGAAAAAGATAAAAAAGAAGTGGTATCCATTCAAATTTTTGACAGCAATGATAAATTAATTAAAACGTTTAGTACAAAACCCAACAAAGAAAAAAAAGAAGCTAAACTAAATACAGAAAACGGAAATAACATTTTTTACTGGGACATGATGTACCCTGGAGCAGAAAAAGTAAAAGGCATGATTTTGTGGTGGGCTTCACTAAATGGACCAATGGCTTTACCTGGTAATTATAAAGTTTCTTTACAAGTAGGTGAAACAACTAAATCTCAAAACTTTACAATTCTAAAGAATCCAATTTCAGAAACTAGTCTAGCAGATGCTACTGCTCAATTTAATTTCATAAATGATATTAATACTAAAGTAACAGAAATTCATAAAGCACTAAAAAACGTTAAGAAAGTAAGAGCACAAGTAACTTCTTTACAAAAATCAATAAGTGATAAATTAAAGCATTCAGAATTATTAGACTATGCAGATAGCTTACTTGAAGAGATGACAATTATAGAAGAAACTCTCTACCAAACAAAAAGTATGAGTAATCAAGATCCTTTAAATTTTCCAATTAGACTAAATAATAAATTAGCACACCTTAATTCTTTAACTAGAATTGGAAGTTACGCTCCTACTGAGCAAGCTATTAATTTCAAAAATGAAATAACTCAAGAAATAGACAATCAATTATCAAAATTGTATGATCTCTTCAAAATAAAAGTAAAAGTTCTAAATCAAAAAGTAAAAGACAGTCAGATTGATTTAATTCAATTAGACTAATTTGTTTTACTCATAAAAAAAGCGACCATTGGTCGCTTTTTTTATGAGTAATAGAAACTATTTTTTAAGATTCCTTTATTTCATATTCTTATTTGAAACATAGACTCCATAAACAAAACCTGCTATAACTTTAGTAGAAAAGAAACGTTTCCATAATTGATTGCTAAAGTTTTGTTCTAAAACTGTCTGCCAGTTACCTGAAAAAATATCTGAAAAACTATTTAAAAGAAGAGAAACTATACTTAAAAAGAAAACAAATACAATTCCAATTTTAATTGCATTTAACCAAAAAAAAGATTTTTTTATGTTTTCAGATAAGGCCATATTATTGAAGTTTTTTATTGTTATGATGACGATTATGGTCTCGTTTAGCTTTAATTTCTAGCTTTTTATTAAAAGATTCCTCTAAATTAATTCCTGTTTGGTTGGCTAGGCATAAAACAACAAATAATACATCTGCCAGTTCCTCTCCCAGATCTTTTCCTTTGTCTGATTGTTTCTCTGATTGCTCTCCATATCTTCTGGCTATTATTCTAGCAACCTCTCCCACTTCTTCAGTTAGCTGAGCCATATTGGTTAACTCATTAAAATATCTAACACCATGATTTTGAATCCATTGATCTACTTGCTGTTGTGCTTTTTTAATACTCATTTTAATATAAAGTTATGACTTCAAATATAGGTAACTAATTTTTATGTTTAGACTTTTTAAACGTTGACTATATGATTAATTAACATAAGTTGAGCAAAAGTGTTTTTACTGTTTTTTTTTAATCGTGTGAAAATATCCGTTGGTCGATGTTACAATTTCTTTCATCGAATCAGTAAAAACAAGGTAATTTAATTAATTAAATTTGGGTTGTGATCCCTAAAGTTACAAGAAAAATAAAAAGACTCTTTTTACGAAAAAGATAGTTCTAGCAGTTATATTAATAATTGCTGCTCTGTGACTTTTGATGATTATTGCAGAAAAGTTGATCCATTTACACAAGCTAACAATAATAAATCATTCTTTAATGATTTTGAATTTGGATCCTCTCCAAAAAGTATGCAAAAAAAATTAGGAAAGCCAATTTTTACAAAAAAACAAGATTCAGTCACTATTCTAGTAACTAAAAGGAAGGTCGCTGGATTTAAATTTGTTTTTAAATTATACTTTATTGAAGATAAATTAGTTCATTTTGAATCTGAATGCAGAAACACTTCCAAAATTTTTCAAAAAGCACTACTTGAAACTGTGATAAAAAAATATAATTGTGATTTAGAAACATATAACTTTAATCAAAATTGTGCTGTAAAAGTGAGTAATCTATTAAATGTACGTATTCAATTTTTTAGCACCAATAGAAAACACATTGAAATGATGAAGAGCTTTAAGAATAAAAATTCAATAGATTATTCTATCAATAAAATTTTCAATCTACAGGATGTTGTTCTCAACCAATACATTTAATTTTAGTTAAAAAATCATCTCTTAAAATTTCTCTAGCACCCAAGCTAGCCAAATGATTATTATAAACTTGGCAATCTATCAATTGATAATTGTGATTGTTAACCAAATGAATAAATGCAATTTTTGAAGTATTAGAGACTTTTGAAAACATACTTTCACCGCAAAAAATATTTCCAATTTCTAATCCATACAAACCTCCCACAAGATTTTTTTTACTCTTCTCTAACCCATCAGAATTAGAATCCAAACTCCATACCTCAATTGACTTAGCATATCCTTTCTTATGAAGCTTAATATAGGCCTGTTCCATATCATCTGTTATCCATGTTCCTAAATTATCATTACGAATAATGTTTTTACATTGATGAATAACCTCCTCAAAAGCCTGATTTTCTGTAATTTCAAATGTATGTTTTTTGAGAATTTTAGTCATTGATTTGGAAATTTTCAACTCTTGAGGAAATAAAACCATTCTTTTTTTCGGACTATACCATACTATTGGCTCATCAAGAGAATACCAAGGAAAAATTCCGTTCCTGTAGGCAAAAAGTAACCTTTCGGGAGATAAATCTCCTCCTAATGCCAGAACACCTTCTTTTGTAGCGGTTTCATGTGGCGGAAATTCAATTTTTTCGGAAAGCCATCTCATGAAATTAAAAAAGTAAAATTCCCACTATATAAATGCTACCACCAATAATCATTGCCAATAATGAATATGGTAAAATTTCTTTAGCCTTAAGTTTTGTAATTCCTAAAAGAGGAAGTGCCCAAAAGGGTTGAAGCATGTTTGTAATTTGATCTCCATATGCCAAAGCCATAATAGCTTTATTTAAAGGAACTCCTAATCTTAGTGCAGATTCAACAACAATTGGACCTTGTATAACCCATTGTCCACCTCCACTTGGCACAAAAATATTAACCAATCCAGCACTAAAAAAAGTGAATATTGGAAGGGTTGTAACATTAGAAAATGATACGAAGAAATTTGATATTTGTGTAACCATACCGCTACTACTCATTATTCCCATAATTCCAAAATATAATGGAAATTGTATGAGTATTCCTGAAATATCAGAGATTGATTCTGTAACAGCATTGGTAAAATTCTTAAAATTACCATGTAAAATAATTCCTAATCCTAACATCAAAAAATTAATAAGATTGGGAGTAATTTTCATAGCTTTTATATCATCAAAATAGCTGTAAAAAAAAGCTAGAATAATTATAACCCCAAAAATAGCAGCTAACACTTTTGAGTTATCTAATCTTTCAGATTTAGTTGTAATATTTTCATCTTGAGTCATTTTATAGATGGGTAGATTAATCTTAGTAGGCTTAGAGTTCTTTCCTAAAATGAAGAAAAATACGGTAATAACTATAACTACTGTAGAAAAAATTAGCAAATTAGATAAACTAAAAATTGTCTGACTAAAATCTATAGAGGAGGGTATTTTTTCAGTGATACTAGAAGAAGAAATATTTTTCATTAAAGAGGAAATATGACCGTCCTCGTTTATTTTTATTGGAGCAGACCCTGATATACCTCCATGCCATACCATTAGTCCTACATACCCAGCTGCACCAATGATTGGGTAATTTATTTTAATATTATTTTGCTGGCAATGTTCTGCAACTTTTCGAGCTAATAATGCTCCAAAGATTAATCCAAGACCCCAATTAAAAAAAGCTACTAGCATTGTTAAACAAGCCACAATAGCTGCACTTGTTGCAGTATTTTTACAATAAAAAGTAATTTTCAAAATGAGTGTACTAACAGGCTTACTTAATACCAAAACATGACCTAATACTAAAATAAGCATCATTTGGTAAGCAAATTCTAATAAAGATGTAGACCAGATACCTTTTTCCCAAAAGGTTAAAATATTTATTAAATAATCTAGTGAACTTGTTTTCTCGGGAACTGTAAAAATTAACGCTAAAAAAATAGAGGTGATAGTTAATAAAATGGCAATTGTAAATGGTGAGGGTACATATTTTTTAAAAATAGTCTCAATTGCTCCAATAATATTCATCTTATTTTATTTTAAGCTAAAGTATAAAGAAAAGTTAATTATTTAGTTTTTGGTTTTAAAACAGATTTTTACTTGTTATTTTTACAACGTCTAAACCCTATGAAAAGAAAAAAATCAAAAACAAGATTACTCCACCAATATTATAAATATACTGGATTTTACTCTTTTGTTGCTGATAGCATAAAAAAAGTTAGTATCCCCGTAATTATAATAATTATCACTCTATTTCTATTTAACAAATACGTATTTACGATTGACGATGGTTTAGAACTACTCACCCAGATATTTTCAAGAACAGGGGTTTTAATCACATTTTTTATATCTGAAACTTTACTAGGTTTAATTCCTCCTGAAATATTTATTGCTTGGTCAAAAAAAACAGCTACCCCACTTGCTAGCTTAGCAATACTAGCCTCACTATCATACTTTGGTGGATTACTTTCCTTTTTCATAGGTAAAGCTATTTTAAAAATAGCTAGTGTAAAAAATTATTTAGAAATAAAAATGGCCAAATATTTAAAAAATACCAGTAAATGGGGTGGTTTTTTAATTCTAATTGGCGCTCTTTTACCAGTCCCTTTTTCTATCACATGTATGGCCGCTGGAATGATAAAATATCCATTCAAAGGAGTTGTTTTCTTTGGATTATTTCGTTTTCTGCGTTTTGCATTATATGCCTGGGCTATTTTTAGTGTAGTCAGTTAAAACTAGTATCTTTATCGAATGGGATTAACAAATAACGATATTTTTAAAAAATTACGTGTAGCTCATAAGCTTCGTGATAATGACATAGTAGACATTTGTAAACTAGTAGATTTTAAAGTCTCCAAAAGTGAACTAGGAGCTTTCTTCAGGAAGGAAGACCATCCAAAATATATGGAATGTGGCGATCAAATTTTAAGAAACTTTCTAAATGGTTTGGTAATACATTTAAGAGGTCCCATGCCTCCAAAAAAAGAGTAGTTTTTTTTCTATTCTTCTTTTAAATTTTGTTTAAAATCTGAAACTACTTTATTAATTGCATCATCAATTCTTTTTTTATCGTTGTTGTAGTTAAATTCCAATGATTTTTTTTCAGGAAATTGTTCAATCATTACAGTTGTTGAAGGAAAGGCAAAATCAACCCCTAACTCTTTTGCTAGTTTAACGATAGCAATGTGGATTTGATGTCTTGACTTTTGTTCACTAGACCAAGCCAAATCCTGTAAATACATATTCATCAAAATTAATAAGGAAGAATCTCCAAAACCTGTAAATTCTACATTATAAGAATCAGATTTAGTATCGGGATGTGCAACAATAATCTCACGAACACCCTTTACAAAAGCTTCTATTAATTCTGGAGGTGTATCATAGCGTAATCCTAGTTGAGTATTATATCGTCTGTAAAGCCTTAGGCCACTATTATTTATTACTAGCTCAGATAGTTTACTATTAGGTATTTGAAATATTGAAGTATCTGCAGATCTAATTCTAGTTGATCTAAAACCTACTTCTTCTACTGTTCCAACAACTTCGCCAGCTGAGATCCAATCACCTATATGAAAAGGTTTGTCTATAAAAATCATAACAGTTCCTATTAAATTCTTAACTGTATCTTGAGATGCAAATGCTACGGCTAATCCACCAATGGAGGCACTCGCTAATATAGTCGTAGGATCTACTCCAAATAAAACTAGTAATTTGAAAGATCCGAAAACAACAATAATTACACTTGCAAAATTTCTTAAAATTGGAGTTAACTGATCATCTAGTTTTGCTTCTGTCTTTTGAGTATAATCATGAAATAAACTTAATAAAACTTGTGCTAATTTTAAAAATACGTATATCCAAAAAATAGTTGAGGCAATATTTACAGCTAGAAATAACCATTTATTAATTTCTAAACCAAACTGAAGAGAGGGAAGAACCTTATCTATTAATGAAATAGAAATTAATAAGCTGATGGGATGTGCTAATTTTTTTAAGGTAATATTTATGTCACTATTCTTATTTTTTGTGTACTTATTTAAAATTTTTCTTAAAAACAAGAAAGCCAAACGTTTTACTATTACGAATAAAATGATTGATAAAAGAATCAATAATATAAATGCGAAATATTGCCAAATTTCAACAGATAAAATTTCTTTATGCCCAACCCCGGGAATGATTTCTTGAATTTTTTCAATGTACCAAGGAAAAGTTTCAGCATATATAAAATCTATATTTTCTATGGTTTCAGCAGAATAATACCAAAACTCTCCCTTTTTTTCAACTGACACAAGAGGCATTCTTTCGGGAAATAAAATAAATTTATGCTGAGTTAAAAAAGCAGTACTATCTTTATAATTAACATTATCAGAAATTAAATTAAAATCTACTTTTAATCCTTTTCCATCTAAAATTCTTTTAATTTTTATAGCTGCCTCAATTGAGCTTTTCTCATCCAATCCATATATTGTTTTTGCTGCGTTCTCGGGTATAAAAGAATTATTTTGCAAAAAATAAACATGAGTATACACAGTGGCTCTAGGGCTAGACAAGTCTACTACTGGAACTTTTTGACCAAAAGCATAACAAGAAACAAACAGCAATAAAAACAGTAATTTTTTCATATATAAATTGTTAATGATCCATTAATTGAAAAATCAAATTTAAACCTTTTATGATTTTATTGGTCAAAAAAGTATAAAATAAACCATATAATAAATATATCATGGCAAAAATTATAAGTCTTTTAGCACTATTAATTTGTTTTTCTTTAACTACAAATGCTCAAAAAAAACAACTTTTTAAAAATAAAAAAAGGTTAACAACAGAACAACTCACTACACTAAAAGTTAAAAAAATAACTTTAGAACTTGAGTTAACTGAAGTGCAACAAAAAAAACTAACACCAGTTATTGCTAAACAAATTTCTGAGCGAAAGATTGAAGCGGATAGAATGAGGGAATCAAAAGATAAAGTCAAAAATATTGATGCAAGTAATCGTTATCAAATGGCTAATAAAATTTTAGATCGTAAAATCATGTTTCAAAAAGAGATGAGAACCATTCTAAATGAAGAACAATTTAAAAAGTTTAAAAGACTTGAAAAAAAAAGAAATCAGAAAATGAAAAATAAAAGACATCAGAAAAAAACAGATTTCATAAAAACTAAATGAAAGAGAAAATTAGTAATTTTTGAGGGCTTGGTGACAAAATCACTAAGCCTTTTTCTATTCTTTAAACCAACTAGAATAGTTAATATAACTATTAGCAATCCTATCAATTTCACCAGAAATCATTTCTTGAGATATGTTTTTTATCTTTTTTGCAGGGATTCCTGCATATATACTTCCACTTTCTACCCGAGTATTTTTCGTAACAATTGCACCAGCCGCAATAATTGAGTTACTTTCTATCACGCAATCATCCATAACAATACTTCCCATTCCAATTAAAACGTTATCATGAATGGTACAACCATGAACTATAGCATTATGGCCTATTGAAACATTATTACCTATAGTTGTAGGTGATTTTTTATAAGTAGCATGAATAACAGCTCCATCTTGTATGTTTACTTTATTTCCAATTTTTATATAATGAACATCTCCTCTAATAACTGCATTAAACCAAACACTACATTGAGTTCCTATAGAAACTTCTCCAACGATAGTAGCATTTTCTGCAATATAGCAGTCTTCTGATATTTGAGGGTGCTTCCCTTTCACAGGTTTAATAATTTTCATTTCTGAGTATTTATTTTATTCTAGTTGAAAAGATTTTATATGTGATAAATATCTATACATCTGATTTTATAAAAATAAGTTAAATTATAATCTTATTCTCTGGATCACAGAAACTATGGCATCACTATTGCAAGATATGTATAAAACACTATAAAACTCAACTAGTTTTATTATTTAACTAATGAACATTATAATGATGAAAGTAAATTTATTTAAGTTAACTACTATACTTCTTTTAACACTGTCATTAAATTCAATGTCAGAGAATTTAGGGGGTATAAAAAAAGAGAATCATACAATTAAAGTTGCTTTATTATTGGATACAAGCAACAGTATGGATGGTCTAATTAATCAAGCAAAGGCTCAACTATGGGAGATCATTAATGAATTATCATACGCTTCATATGGAATCAAAAAACCTAATTTAGAAATTGCCATTTATGAGTATG
>FUWD013244787.1_pt1 | contig 10622 bp, 15 predicted proteins | sample 1063281 | NCBI WGS metagenome assembly FUWD01 (sample SAMEA79048168, study PRJEB19326) | metagenome | biome: marine
TTGGAGCAAAGTTTATGGAATCTAAAAGGGTGTGGTCTTTTAAAAATGGAACGACACTTAAATTTAGATATCTTGATAAAGACAAAGACGCTGATAATTATCAAGGTCATGAGTATACATGGATGGGTTTTGATGAAGCTGGAATGTGGCCTTTTCCTGAAGTAATAGACAAATTAAGGGCTTGTTTAAGATCACCACACGGGATACCTACAAGACAGGTTTTAACTGGAAATCCAGGTGGGCGTGGTCACAACTGGTTAAAGATGCGATATATTGACCCCGTGCCTCCTAATGTTGTTCAAAGAATAAAGATTGGTGACAGGGTATTGACACGTGTTTTTATCCCAGCAAAAGTGCAAGATAATAAGATCCTTTTAAAACATGATCCTGGTTATATATCAAGGCTAAAGTCTTCAGGGCCAGATTGGTTGGTGAAAGCGTGGCTTGATGGCGATTGGGATATTGTAGCCGGTGGCGCTGTTGACGACGTGTGGAAAAGGTCTGTTCATGTTATAGAACCTTTTGTTATACCGAAAACTTGGTATATTGACAGGTCTTTCGATTGGGGTAGCTCTAAACCTTTTTCAGTTGGATGGTGGGCTGAATCCGACGGCTGCCCGGTTCAAATGGCAGACGGAACAACCCGGACATTCCCTGCAAAGACTCTTTTTAGAATTTGTGAATGGTACGGCTGGAACGGAACACCCAATAAAGGCATTGGAATGCTAAACACAGCCATAGCCAAAAAGATAATTGACATGGAAAACAACCAAATAAAGAAATCTTTTTATGGTAAAAATATAGGACAAATTAAACCGGGACCGGCTGACTCTTCTATTTTTGACGTAATAGACGGTAAATGTATGGCTAATGATTTCGCTAATTCAGGGTGCAGATGGACAAAAGCCGATAAGGGGCCTGGGTCAAGGATAGCCGGACTTGAAAAAGTAAGAGCATGGTTGTCGGCTTCATTAGAAAACCCCATTGAATCACCTGGATTATTTGTGTTTAGCAACTGCACAAGCGGTTTTATACGGACCGTTCCAACATTACCTAGAGATGATAAAAACCCGGACGACGTAGACACAAACTCAGAGGATCACGTTTTTGACGAACTTCGCTATCGACTATATCGTAAATCAAATAAAATGACAGTCGTAAAAGCAGTTAATTTCGCTTGACATTGTGATTTTAAATGCTATATATAAGGCATAACTTAAAAATCTAGTGAGACAGATTAATGCAAAATAAAACACAGACAGCACTTAACCCCCCGGTAATCCTTAAAAGGATGTCTCACTACCGGCGGGGTTTTTTGCTGTCAAGGGGAATAAAATGAAGATAACAAAAAGACTATTAGGGTGCTAAATGAAATATATATGTAAATTTTGTTTATGTGAGGAGTGGGGTCCTTGTACCTTAGAACAAGTCGCACCCCTTGCGGGTGCGTGGATTGAAACAGTAGATAATATCAGGCCAGTTAGATGGGAAGATGAAAAGGATGTTGTTATTCGTGAACAACCCGGACTAAAGAAGGTTGACCATAATATAACTTATGACGCTACTCATGTTATTAACGGTGATAAATAAATGAATATGGCAGAACGTTTATCAGAATATCTAGTAATAGTCATAGCAATAATAATTGTTTGTTTTTGTTTTTGTTTTTATGATTTTGTAAGTGATAAATCTGTTCCACCTCAAAAACCAATACCAGTTCGCTATAACGTATCAATTATTGACTCAGGAGTTGTTGTCCTTAAATGGGACAATGCAACCTTATTACCAAGTTCTGATTGTTCAGTTAAGTTTTCGCACATGGGAACAGATTATTCATTAACCGGAAAAGTATTAGTGGGGACAATAAAATGAAAACAAAAGATATTCTTGACCTTCAGATTGATAGTAGCCAGCTCCAAGAAGCCCTCACTATTAGAGGTTATCTGATACTTCTTTTACAGAAACTTTTTAGAGATGGTGAGTGTTTTAATAGTAAAAGGCCATTCGGGAACAGTTGTTGGGAGAGTGATTTATACTGGACTCTTGCTAGGGCCGGTGTTATTGAGGGCGGTATTGACGGCTATAACCGAATTGAGGCAAGAGCAATAATTAAGCTTTGTATTGAAGAACTAGGATAAAACTATTTACTTTTGACATAAAAATGATATAATAAACATTAAAACAACGGGGGTTAGTATGATAAACGTTAAAAATCCATTATGCGGTTACAACTTTTCAGGGTTAGAAAACGGAAGCATTATATATGAAGTGCTACCAAAAAACGATCCTAATAAATATCGGTTGTGGCAGAAATTAAGCATACAGACCGGCATTAAACCAAGGAAAGCCGTCAAGACAAAATACATTCAGCTTATGACAACCGGAATGTTACACATTCTACCCGGACTTTTATCAGACGGTGTTACAGGCGGGCCGGACACACCCAAGGCTATGAGATCAGCATTTATACACGATGCTTTGTTCAGCCTTATGATGCGGGAGTTATTATCCATAAAATATATGCCCGCGGTTAATGATCTTTTCAAAAAAACCCTCATCGAAGACAAAATGAAAACATGGATTGCAAAATTCTACCGTGTTTGTCTTAAAATGTTTGGGAAATTGCATATTACAAAAATGATGAAAAAGAAGATGAAAAATATGATTTACTTTTATACCAACAGCCAGAACCTAAATAAGCGGAGCAATCATGGCAATTACCGATGTTAGTCAAGAGTATGAAGATAACCTTACAGCTTGGGAAGCTGACAGGGATTTTGTTAAAGGCGATATTGCAGTAAAGGCAGGAGGGCAAACGTATTTGCCGAAGATCATAGCAGATCAAACAGACGCGGAATATGCCGCCTATCTTGCAAGGGGTCTTTATCCGGGTGCGGTGGGTAGGACTGTGAACGGCTTAACGGGTTCAGCGCTACTTAAAGAACCTGAAATAAACTTGAATGGTAGAATGATTGACCTGATTACAACCGAAAGAGTGAAGGGAACTATTAAAGAAGATATTACATACGGACGAACCGGAATTCTAGTTGATATGCCCGTTCAGACAGACCCGCCCTCAGTACTAAATGTTATCACCACCACATACGATGTGTTCCAAATAAGGAAAATAAAAAAAGACAAAGCCGGTAATATGGTTCAGGTTGTTCTGAAAGAATCAAGAGACGGTGTTGACGAAGACGGAAAAGACATTATTGTTGTTGTGTACCGTGAATTGATGCTGATTGATGGTGTCTATACGGTAAGGCTTTGGGAAGAAGTAATCCACGATGACAAGCTAGATTGGGAAATTGTAGAGATACTAATTCCAACGGCAAGAGACAAAGCCTTAAGGTTTATACCTTTTATCGTTATCAATCCACAGGCAGTTTCAACCAAGGTTGAAGTTTCACCAATTCAGGATATGGTAGCTGTTGCTATATCTCAATATCAGACCATAGCCGATTGGAAACACGGTCTAAAGTTTACAGCACTTCCAACTCTTGCGGCAACGGGTGTGGATTCAGAAGAAGGGCCTAATATCAAGCTAGGAAGCGGAACGGCTCTTGTATCAGTAAATGAAGGTGCGAAGTTTTATTTTGTAGAATTTGACGGCAAAGGATTGGTTGAAATTGTAACAGCAATAAGCATCTTCACAGACTGGATGGTTTATTTGGGCGCAAGGCTATTTCAAGACCCAAAAAAAGGTGTTGAGTCCGAAGAGACAACACGATTAAAACAGGGCGCAGAAGGGGCCACATTAAGCTCGATTGTAGACGCTGTTGAATCCGGTTATAGACTTGTAATTGAATACGCTAACTTATTTTTAGGCACTAATGTTGATCCTGAAAGCGCCTTCTCAATGTCAAGAGATTTTATAGACTCTAAAATGCCACCGGAAGAACTCACCGCAATAATGAATGATTGGGTAAATGGTGGGATGTCTTTTGAAACTTATTATTACTTGAAACAGCAGGGCGAAAAGACAAGACCAGGTATTACCGCAGAAGACGAACAGAACCAAATTGAACAGGATATGCCGGCCTTCAACGAGGCAGAACCAGAATGAAACCTTACAGAGTAATAGCTTTTTACACAGATGACGAAATATATGGCGAAGCCATTAAGAAACTGACTTCTTCGCTTATTCGTTTTGACATTCCACACACCATAAAAGCTATCCCCAAAAAAGAAACATGGAAAAAGACTTTGCTGTCAATGCACCCTTTGACATTGGAAGCTTTCGATTTATACCCCAATGAAAACCTTTTATATCTTGATGCCGATGCTGTTGTTCAGCAATACCCCATATTATTTGACACCATTGATTGTGATATAGCGGTTCATTACAGGGACGGAAAAGAATTACTTGTCGGCACAACATATCTAAAGAATTGTGAAAAAGTAAAAGAACTTGTCAGGCAGTGGGCTAAATATAGCCTTTTGGGTGATGATCTTCTATCTCCACAAACCGGGTTAGTGGAAGCTTTAAAACACGGAGACTACAACATTTATAACTTGCCTGCAAGCTACACCCTGATTTTTGATGGTATGAAAAGTCAGGGACCACCGGTTATAGAACACTTTCAGTATAGCAGAAAGGTTAGGGATAAGAGATGATCTATGTTTATGTAACACTCGCATATATTATTTTTATTGCTTTTGTTCTTGCAATTTTAAAAGGTGGGTCAAATTGATTAAAATAGTTTGTGTCGGCGGTGAACCGTGTTTGCATGTTGTTAATAAGTGCCTACAGTCTTTTGTTGACCAGACATTTAAAGATTGGGAAATGGTTGTTGTTCTTGACCCTGCTGATTACAAAATTTACATTGACGACACGAGAATTAAAATAAATTACAATAAAAAACGATGCTTGGAACCGCTAACATTATTCAAGCCATATCAATGCACAACCTCACAGACGAAGATATTATTGTGTTTATGGATGCCGACGACTGGCTGATTAATAATAAGTCTCTACAGGTTGTTGTTGACACGTATAATCAACACCCTGAAACGCTTGTCACACATGGATCATTCGACACCTTACCCACACGAGAACCGAAATTATACTTTATCACGAACAGCAAATACACCCGCGAAGAGTTTAGCAATTTAAGATCATCTATTTGGAAAGGCTCAGCTCTTAGAACGATGAAGTATAGAGTCTTTAAGAATATCAAAGATTCAGATTTAAGAGATGACTCCGGTGTATATTTTACTTCTGGTTGTGACCTTGCCGTTATGTATCCGGCCCTGGAAATGGCCGGATATGACAGGGTAAAATTTATTAAGGACATTATATACGTTTATAACTTATCGGGTGTCAGAACGCCACACACACACCTTAATGAAAGCTTAAGACACAAGGCAATACTTGACAACAGAAAACCATATACTCTTTTGGGATAATTATGATTGGAAATTATGTAAACGGCTGCGGACTGGCATATAAATTTGCTGAAACAAATCAGAAAAGAATAAACTTACTTGATAAGTATTTTAACTGTAAGATGTACGGAACTTTTAATATTAAGATTAAAGACCTTGATATATTATCTTATACCCCACATATTGTTGATGAGATATATAGCTTTTATCACGTTAAGGTTGAGACTGACACAGATTACGAATACGGGTGGGCTTTTAAATGGTCAGGGTCAAAAATGCCCAAAGACATTATAGAAGTTTATTTCAAAAAGATGTTAGATGATAGTTTCAAAGAAAAAGAGCTAAAAATAACCATTTCTGATAAGTGGAACCAGAACCAGGTAAACGAGTGGGCAAAAGACAAGTACTGGTTCCAGACGTTCGATTGGGCCGATGAAACGTATAAGCGCTGTGACTCAAAAATGATATGGGATTTAATGGCAAGCGAAGATTACAGAAATAAAACCGTATTAGATTTCGGTTGTCATTATGGTTATTATGCAATCAAAGCAGCGCAATCAGGGGCTACTGTAACAGCCATTGACAAATTACAATCGAATGTAGGGCCTTTTAAGACCATTAACGAACACATTGAATTGTCAGATGCGAAGTTTATCAAGTCAGATCAGATGCCTGAGGGCAATTTTGACTTTATTTTTATGCTTAGCGTTTATCATTGGATTGATGAACCATACGACAAGTTAAAAGAATATGTTGAAATGCTGAAAGCTAAAGGTGGCGTTTTGTTCTTTGAGATCATCAACCCGGCATTGTCCGGGAACTTAACAGAAAAACAGATTGATGATATTGTTGGTGGCGATGTTTTAATAAAATATCAGCATAAAATAAGGGGAACACGGACACTTTATAGGATAAGCTAATGAATGAATCAGCACTTGCACATAAGTATTTAGACGGCATGAAGGGCGTTGAAATTGGGGGCGCAAGTCACAACGCTTTCGGCCTTGATACTGTAAACGTAGATATAGAACTAGACTCATTATCGTCAAAAAAGTCTATTGAATACGGATTTAAGCCGATGCCTGTTGATTTTATCGCTAATGGTGATGACCTGCCCTTTGATGATAAATCATACGACTTTGTTATAAGTTCTCACGTTATTGAGCATTTTTATGATCCGATTGCGGCTTTAAAGGAATGGGAACGGGTCGCAAGGTTATACGTGGTGCTAATTGTACCCCACAAGGAAAGAACTTTTGATAAAGACCGTGATATCACCTGTTATAAAGAATTACTAATCAGGCACGAAGAACCGGAAGAGTCGAAAGACAAGTCAATCAGACACCATTGTGTGTGGAATACCGAATCATTCCTTGAGTTGTGTAAGGCGATAGACTTAAACGTTATTGAGTACCAGGATGTTGATGATCGAATTGGGAATGGATTTGGTGTGGTGATTAAAATATGAAAATAGTCAAAATAAAAGACCCTATTTATCTTGCTGAAATAAGTATTATTATTAACTGTTCGTACGATGAATTTAAAGATTACATCATTAAAAAATACAAAATAAAAGAATGGAAACAGGTTGGGGGAAGATGTGGTGAACATTTTTGTATAACCGCAAGTAACGGTTTTGTGTATAATATTATATGGGTCGAAACATTCAAATGGACAATAGGTTGTCAATCAACTATGGCGCATGAATTATTACATTGTGCTACAAATGTTCTGATAAGGGTTGGCGTTGATATTGTAGACAGTGAAGGTTCCGAAGCTCTGGCATATTATTACGAGTTCTTATTCCGTGAAACGTGGAACAAACTGAAACCGAATAAAAGAAAAAAGAAGACTATAAAGAAGAATGAAACTGATTAATGTCAATCAGAACTTTAGTGTTGTGGATTTTCCGCTTGATAAAATTAAATTCATATGGCCCTAACCAATAACCTGTAAAGAAATTATTATTAATGTTTTTACTATATCAGACCCTATTAAGATTGCATTTAAGTCAGAAAAAAGGTAAAATATGTGTATGGATCAGGTTATCTCTTTAATATGAATTTTAGACTTTTAAATTCATGGTTTGATTATTTAGACAAAAAGGCAAGAAGATAATGGCTAAATCAGCGAATGACAAAATCCTAGACTCAGTATATTCAAGAGCGGTTGACCTGTCACGTTTTGAGGAGCAGGAAAAACAAGCCGTGCTTGAAATGATTAAAGATATCCAAAGCAACGTCAGAAAAGACCTTGTTGATATAAGACTTGACCCCACAATCCCAAAGACTTTAAGAGGTAAACAGGCAAGGTTAATTGCACTACAAAAACAGATTAATGCCACTATTAATTCTGGAACCGCAAAGATAAAACGCTCCACAAATAAAAGCCTGGAAAACTTAGCAATAAACGAGGGTGCTTTCTCTGAAAGTATCATTATTAACAGCGTACCTGCTGAAATAGCGACCGCAATCAACACGGTGGCTGTGTCACCTGCCCTTCTAAAAGAAATGGCTAATAACACCTATATTGACGGCTACACAAACACAGAATGGTGGTCAAGTATCGGTAATGATCTCAAAGCTAATTTTAAGCGGTCAGTCCGTGAAGGAATCGCAAGAGGTGAGGGCATTGGTGAGTTAGTGAAAAGAGTTACATCAAACACAGCCGGTAACGTGGGATTTAAGGCCTTTGAAGCTCATGCAAGAACACTTGTCAGAACCACAGTATCAACCGTTTCTAATCGTGCTGCGGAAGCCGTTTGGGATGCAAATTCTGACATTATATCTAACCTTAAGTGGGTGTCAACTCTTGACAGCAGAACTTCTGATATTTGTATTGCAAGAGATAATAAATTATATACTAATCCCGGTCATAAACCAATAGGGCATAGTTACTCATGGGAGTCAGGCCCCGGCTCTATACATTTTTCGTGCCGCAGTCGAAGTTGTCCTACTTTAAAAGACGCAGACGCTTTAGGCATTGACAACACAGGGAAAACCCGTAAAGCCAGAAACGTTCTTGACGGCAAAGTTCCACAAGACACAAATTACGAAGATTGGTTGAAAACTCAACCCGTTAAAATACAAAACAAAGTCCTTGGTAAAACTAAAGCTGAATTATGGCGAAATGGTCAGGTTAAGTCTTTTAGAGGATTAGTTGATCAGACCGGACGGGCAAAGCCTTTGTCGGAATTGCCTAAACTTAAGGATAAATAATGAGAGAAGACGGTTATTATTGGGTTAAAGAATACTATAAGGCAGAATGGGGAATAATGGAGTGGTATCAGGGGTGTTTTTTGCCATTCAATGTGAACAAGCAATAGAAGAAGTTTATCAGGTTAAGGAAAAGAAAATAATATTTGAAGAAATTAAAAAATAGTTGTCATACAACACACCATAATCTTATTAATGTATGGTAACAAAAAGCTTGACAAAACAATAAAAACCTTTATATATAAAGATATATGAGTAGAATATTTCAGATACTCGATGAAATCAGAAACAAAGTAAATGAAATATTAAGAGATAATAAAAGCTTAATTTTAACTGTTGATATTGATATAAAACAAGGGGGTATCAGAAGTTGGAAGTTTTTTAAAAAAGCACCCATAAAATAAACCGGATTCTTTACAAGCCCTTATACAGGATTCTATAAAGCCCGATTAGACGTAATGTCTTTTCGGGTTTTTTGTTTTTTAAACACAAATACTAAAATAAGGATAATAAAATGTCAGAACTTAATTTGGACGCACCGGAAATTAAAAAAGCAATTCAAGACGCAGTTGCAGCAGCAGATCAGAAAGCTGAAAACAGCACTAAAGATTTATCAGCTAAAAACACATCATTGTTAAACGAAGTGAAGAGTCTCAAGATCAAGCTCAAGGATTTCAACCCTGAAGCAATCGCAGAGCTTGAAAAAAGAGTAAAAGAAATTGACGACCAGAAACACCAAAAGAACATCGACGGTAATGACATGGAAGCGGTTGTGAAAAAGTATGAGGATAGAATAACTGATATTATGACAGCAAAGGAACTCGAAGTAACGGAAGCGACCACAAAAGTGGCTCAACTTCAATCTTCATATACAAGATCAATTACACAAAATGCAGTTTTGGAAGCATTAGCAAAAAGGAAGGTTCCGCCCGAAGTTATGCTTAACAACATCTTGCCGTTTGTCGAAACATCATTCGACGAGAATGGCAAGTTCAACACGATTGTTAAGGACGTAAACGGGAACCAGAGGATAGACCCGAAAACTAATCTACCTCTTGACGTTGATTACCTTCTTGATGAAATGTCTTTACTTCCTGCATTTGCTCCGAACTTCCCACAGTCAGGCGGTGGCGGCAGTACAAACAATGATGCCGGTGGTAATATCTCCGGTGTGACGAAGTATTCTGATTTGACAACATTTGAAGACAAAAAAGCCTACCTCGATAAGAACGGACAGGATGCAATGGACACACTTATCGCGGCAGGGCATTAACAAAGAACAGTAGCTTAAAAAAGGATATATATCATGGCAGGCGGAATGGGATCAGATTTCACAGTAAACAACCCATATTTTCAGATGGGATTATTTGAAGTAGTTTCACAGAATATTAACGCGTTCAACGGCGCATCCTCAAATTGCTTGCGACTTATTGCAAGAAAACTGCCGGGGAACTTTGCAACGGACAGCATCTTTGCAGAGATTTCAGACGTTGATACCAGGCGCGATATAACCTCAATCGCTCCAGTAGAGGACCTTAAAATGACACAGGTTGATGTTACAAGCGTCAAGCTGAATCGAAGAGTCGGCCCGGTTGCACAGACTTTGGATGCCTGGAAAAAGATTGGAAAAACTATTGACCGGATGTCTTATATTCTTGGTCAACAGGCAGGACAGGAAATAATCAAGAGTTACCTGCACAGAACACTTATTGGCGTTCAGACCTGTATTGAAAGCATCGGCGCAACTGCGCATTATCCTGGAACAGCCGCTGATATTTCTTATGCCGTTCTGAACACAGGTAATACTCTTTTCGGTGATGCGTCAAGCAAGATCAAGACTTATGTAATGCACTCTAAACCTTGGCATGATCTTGTTGGCGATGGAATCGAAGAGACAATCAATGACGTTGCAAGCTATTCTATTAAAGAGGGTAAGACATACAGCCTCAACAGAAACGTTGTTGTGACTGATGACTCCGCACTCATTAATTCAGATGGTGTAAGTTCCGGTGTTGATAG
>FUWD013024319.1_pt1 | contig 10616 bp, 11 predicted proteins | sample 1063281 | NCBI WGS metagenome assembly FUWD01 (sample SAMEA79048168, study PRJEB19326) | metagenome | biome: marine
CGGCCAATATCGTCCCCCTGACTTTGCTTGGCGGGTTTATTGGGTATATTTACCGGAAGGCCGGCACGCTGGCGGTGCCTGCAGTAGCTCATGCCGCCAACAACTTTGCGGCCCTGATGCTGCTCCAGGCAGAGTCGCTTTTTCCCGGACTCTCCATTTCCGCGCCAGGCGCCACGATCGTGTCCATGTGGCAGTGGTGGGCACTGGTGCTGGTGAGCATGGTACTCTTTTTCAGGCTGGTGGGGCGCTTCCCCGGGGACGCTCCGTCCACGCAACCCGATTACAACCTCTGACCGGCATCCCGTACATGTCGTCGCTTCTGCAAAACAACCTTTTCCAGCGGGTGGCCGTGGCCATCGCCGGTATCCCGCTGCTGCTCTGGATCAACAAGGCAGGGGGGATTCCCTTCCTGACGCTGGTGATTCTCCTGAGCCTCGTGGCCACCTACGAGTTCAGGCGGCTCGCCGCCCACCGTGCCCATCCGCCGTCACTCCTCATGCTGCTGCCCCTGACGGCCTTCATCCAGGCGAACTTCTACTTCCGGTTCATCGATTACTGGGAGGCGCTGCTTGCAGTCGTCATGGTCATCTATGTTGCAGAGCTCTGGCGTACGCAGGGCTCGCAGTTCCTGAACATCGGCACGACTCTGGTCGGGATGGTTTACGTTAACCTCGCCTTCGGGGCACTGCTCCGGCTTCGGCTGACGGACGCCGGGGATGGAGCGGCCCTGGTGCTGCTGTTGCTGGTCTGCGTCTGGTCTGCCGATATCTTCGCCTATTTCGGCGGGCGCCGCTTCGGTGGGCGCATGATCCCCAGGAAGCTGTTTCCGAGGCTCAGCCCCAAGAAGACCTGGGAGGGCTATTTCTCCGGTATCGTCGGCAGCGTGGCGGTGTCGTGGGGCTGTTCTGCCTGGGTTCCCGGCTTTCCTGACGGCAATGCGCCGCTTATCGGCCTGTTGATCGGCGTAGTCAGCCCGGCGGGGGACCTGATGGAGTCGATGTTCAAACGTGATGCAGGGGTAAAGGATTCGTCCGGCATCATTCCCGGCCACGGCGGGGTCCTCGACCGCTTCGACACGGTCATGTTCGTCGCACCGCTGATCTATTTCCTGGTGACGTGGTGGTAAGGGAAGAGTCCTTATCTTCTCCAGCATTTTCTTATATTTGACCTTCATTTTGCAGTACAGGGGATCGGACCTCGCAGCTTCACCGCCAGTTTCTCATCGCCATGAAAATCGAAGCCCTTCTCTCGGAAAACTATATCGCACTGAACCTCGAGCCGTCCGCCAAAGGCGGGGTGATCGACAGGATGCTTGAGCTGGTTGCCGGCCATGAACGGGTGACCGACCGGGACCGGCTTGCCGATGATGTCTGGAAACGGGAGCGTGAGATGTCGACGGGCATCGGAAAGAACATCGGGCTGCCCCATGCCAAGACCTCGGGTGTCTCCCATCCGCTGGTCGCCCTGGCGACACTCAGGGAGGGTATCGATTTCGATTCGATCGACGGCGAACCCGTACGGATCGTCATCCTTCTGGCGACCCCGGAAACGATGCTTGCCGAACACCTGAAGCTGCTCGGGCGGATTACGAGGATTGCCGGCAAGGACGAGGTGCGCCAGAGGATCGTACAGGCGGCTTCTGCCCGGGAGGTTCTCGATATTTTCCGCGAAGAGGAGAAGGACCTACCCCAGATTTAACCCATTTTTCGACAGGCAGGCAGGCTATGGCGCAGTTCCAGGCAGTAAAGGGCGCAAAGGACATTTTCCCGGACGAGATTGCGAGGTGGCATTATATCGAGGGTACCATCCGTTCGGTGACGGAGCTTTACGGTTTCAGTGAAGTCCGGACGCCGGTATTCGAGTACACGGAACTGTTCCAGCGCGGCATCGGCTCGACGACCGACATCGTCGGCAAGGAGATGTTCTCGTTTCTCCCGGACCCCAACGGCCGCTCTATAACGCTCAGGCCGGAGATGACCGCAGGGGTGATGCGGGCGTTCCTGCAGAAAAATCCCGGAGGCGGGGTTCCGGTCCACAAGCTGTACTATATCGCCGACCTTTTCAGGAAGGAACGCCCCCAGGCCGGCCGCCAGCGGCAGTTCACCCAGTTCGGCGCCGAGTTGCTCGGGGTCTCTTCCCCTGCGGCGGTCGTCGAGGTGATCTCGCTCATGATGCAGGTGTTCGACACACTGGGCCTCTCCGGATTGAGGTTGCGGGTCAATTCGCTCGGCGATCCTGATGACCGGGCCCGCTACCGCGACCTGCTCAGGAGTTACCTCGAACCCTGGCGCGATGCCCTCGACGAGGCTTCGCGCGACCGTTTCGACAAGAACCCGCTACGCATCCTCGATTCCAAGAACCCCGCCGTCCAGGAGATCGTGGCCGGGGCGCCGAAACTGCTCGACTGCATCAAACCCGAAGGGCGCGAAGAGTTCGACAGGGTGCTCGGTTACCTTGCCGACCGCGGTATCGCCTACGAGGTGGACCACCTGCTGGTCAGGGGGCTGGACTATTATGGCCACACCGCATTCGAGGTGGTCAGCTCGGAGCTGGGCGCCCAGGATGCCATCGGCGGCGGTGGCCGCTATGACGCCCTGTCGAAGGAGCTTGGCGGCAGCGTCGAGGTTCCTGCGGTCGGCTTCGCCGTCGGCATGGAACGACTGATCATCGCCATGGAGAAACAGGGTCTTTTTGCGACACTCAACCCGCACGGCCCGCAGGTGTTCGTCGTCCTCCAGGACTCGAACCTCGAGGAGCAGGCCCTCAGGATCGCCGACCTGTTGCGCCGCTCGGGCGTTTCGACCGAAACCGACCTTGCCGGCCGCAGCATGAAGGCCCAGATGCGTGAGGCCAACCGGCTGGGCGCAGGCTTTGCGCTGTTCGTCGGGCAGGAGGAGGTCGCGTCGGGTAGCTACACCCTCAGGAACCTCAGGACCTCCGGGCAGGTCTCGATCGCGCTCGACGCCATTGCCGGAGTGCTGCACGAATCAGCGAAGCAGTAACGCCATGGCCGCGCTGCGCAAGCTGACGCTGTACGGCTCCCCGCAGTGCTGCCTCTGTTCCGGGGCCATGCGGGTGCTGGAGCAGGTGCGCAGCCAGGTGCCGTTCGAGCTCGAGCTGGTTGATATCTCCGGGGACGTCCGGCTGACCGCCCGTTACGGCAATGACATCCCGGTGCTCTGCATCGACGGGGAGCCCTTCTTCATGCACCGGATTGACGCCCGTCGCCTCCTCGGGCTCCTCGGCGGGGCCTGACCCGTTTATCCTTTTCGGGAACGAACGCAGTTACGTCACGGTTTTATGAAGCAACAGGCCGAAAAAGCGTGCCTGTGTATCCGGTTTCGAGCATGGTACGCTTTCTTCTTGTACTCTTTCTGCTGTTCCTGATAGTCAGGATAGGCTTCCGGCTGATCGGCCGCCTGTTCCGCATCCAGGGAGGGTTCACTTTTTCAGGTCCATCGGCGGGCCCATCCGGTGTCCGGCAGGAGCCCCGCAGGGTGGTGGAAGCCGAGTATGAAGTGATCGGGAGCCGCGTAGGGGATGACGACAGGGGTGCATGAAACCTTTTTGGCATGTGACCACTTTTTTTGTACATTATCGCAGACCGGCGCACCGCCTGGCGGTTTGAGAAAGTGGGGACTCCCCACTTTTTGTTTTTGGTAATACGAAGAGACGAGCAGCGATGGAAGAGAAGATTCGAAAGGTGATAGATGAGGTGATGGCCGAACTGTCGGTCGCGGCAGGTGAAGAGATCTATCTGGTGGAAGCTGCCATCAGAGGCGCAGGAAAGAAGATAGAGCTGGCGGTCGATACCGACCGGGGCATCGTCATCGGCCTTTGCGCGAAGCTGAGCCGCAAGATCCGTGAGCGCCTTGAGGGGGACGAAGAGTTCGAACCGCTTGCCGGCGGGGATTTCGAGCTGTCAGTTTCATCCCCGGGCCTTGGCGAGCCGGTCAGGGTCAGCAGGCAGTACCTGCGCCATGTCGGCAGGCTGCTCAAGGTCGTCTGGCTCGACCCGGAAGAGGAGCGTCAGGAGGTGACCGGCAGGTTGCTCAGTGCGGCGATCGATGCGGACGAGCCGTTCATCGTGCTCGAGCCGGTCGTATCGGCGAAAAAACGAAAAACGGCGGAGGTTCCGCCGCTCACCCTTCGCCTCGCCGATATCGTCAAGGCGAAGGTGGAAGTGGAGTTTTAAGCGGGTTACGGATTCTGTCATACCGCACAGTCTGATTTTTTATCAAACAACGATCATACAGCGATGCCAAGAAAGCAAGTGAAGGGCGAAACTCATGACCGGAAAGCGATGATTGCCAGCGCTTTCGGAGAGATCGAGCAGTCGAAGGTTTTTCTGGACAAGCGCTCCGAGAGTGCGGCGGTGAAGATGGATATCGCCGACCTGCTCAAGGAGATCATCCAGAAGCAGCTTCGCAAGGACTACGATCCGGAAGTTGAGGCGAACATCTTCATCAATCCCGAGCGTGGCGATTTCGAGGTCTACATCCTGAAGAAGATCGTCGAGGAGGTTGACCTTCCGACTATCGAGATCAGCATTGATGAGGTCCGTGACATCGACGACTCGCTTGAGCTTGGCGACTTTTACGAAGAGGGACCGATCAAGCTGGACGATATCCTGACCAGGAAGTCGATCCAGATCATCAAGCAGTCGGTGCAGAAGAAGGTGCGCGACCTCGAACGCCTCGTGGTCTATGAAGACTGCCTCGAGAAGGTCGGCGAAGTTGTCGCCGGCGAAGTCTACCAGGTACGCCCGAACGAAGTGATCTTTACCTACAACACCTCGAAGGACCACCGCGTCGAGCTTGTGCTGCCGAAGGCCGAGATGATGAAGAAGGACAATCCCCGCCGCACGCCGAGGATGAAGCTGTACGTGAAACGCATCGAGCGGGAGAAGGTCAAGGTACGCAACGATGACGGCTCGGTCCTCGAACGCGAGAAGCCCGATGGCGGCATGAAGGTGATCGTCTCCCGCGTCGATGACCGGTTCCTTTACAAGCTGTTCGAAAGCGAGGTTCCGGAGATCCTGGATGGACTGATCGTGATCAAGGGCATCGCCCGCGTGCCGGGTGAGCGTGCCAAGGTCGCGGTGGAGTCGACCAGCTCGAGGATCGATCCTGTGGGCGCAACCGTCGGCTACCGCGGCAAGCGCATCCAGAGCATCGTCAAGGAGCTGAACAATGAGAATATCGACGTCATCTACTACACCGACGAACCGCAGGTTTTCATTGCCCGGGCGCTGCAGCCGGCCAAGATTGACCCGATGACGGTCCACGCCGACACGAAGACCCGGAAGGCGAGGGTCATGCTGAAGCCCGACCAGATAAAGTACGCCATCGGCAAGAACGGCAACAACATCCACCTTGCCGAGAAGCTGACCGGCTACGAGATCGACGTCTACCGCGACGTTATCGACAAGTCGCTTGAGGACCCGAACGATATCGACATCATCGAGTTCCGCGAGGAGTTCGGCGACGACATGATCTACCAGCTGCTCGACGGCGGCCTCGATACGGCCAAGAAAATCCTGCAGGCCGGTGCTGACGAGATTGAGGAGGCGCTGGTCGGCACGCAGAAGAGCGAGGAGCTGTTCGTGTTCAACAAGCTGATGAGCAAGCCGCTCAAGCCGAAGGAACGCCGGGTTTCCGACGAGGAAAAGCGCTACTGGCACAAGATCGCCGAGTCGATCTACAGGACCGTCAGGGAGCAGTTCAACGACGAGGATTTCGAGTCCCTGATGTCCGGCGACGGGCTGTTCAGCGACGAGCGCCAGGACGAAGAAAACAACTGAGAATTACTAGAGCGTAACCATCCAGGGAGAAGGTAATGGCCATAGAGGAAAAGCAGATGAGGTTCCGGATCAGCGATATAGCCAGGGAGCTGCAGGTCAGCCCTCAGGAAGTCCTGCAGTTTGTCAAGCAGGAAGGGGGCAAGGTGGCTTCGACCTCCTCCATGGTGGATGAGCTCATGCGCAACATGATTTTCGGGAATTTCAGCCAGGAGAAGAAGCTGGTCGACGAGACCCGGAAAATCAGGGCTGAAAAGCAGAAGCGTCTTACCAGGCTCGAGGAGCAGTCGCGGAAGGCATACGAGAAGGAGCAGCAGCTGAAGGAGACCCTGAGCAGCAGCGTCCAGGTAGTTGCTCCGGCCGCCGAGGTGAAGCCGGAAATTGTTGCCGGTACCGTCGCTCCCGTCGAGGAGGTTGCAGCCGCTCCCGGGCCTGTCGTCGAGACCGTTGTCCCCCCCCCCGGTCGCCGAATCTCCGGTCATTGAGCAATCCCTGCCTGTCGTTGCGCTTCCCGAGCCGGTTGTCGCAGCAGCACAGCCGGAAGGGCCCACAATGCTGGTGCAGACCCTGCCCGAGTCCATGACCACCTATGAGGCGCCCCAGAAGATCGGCGGCCTGACTGTGCTTGGCACCATCGAGGTCCTGAGCGAGGCCGACCGCAAAAAGAAGGCCCGCAAGAAGAGCTTCAAGGAGAATGCCGACGAGCTCAAGGACGAATTCGCGACTGCCGGCACTGCGACGACCGCCACGACCGAGGAGGGCGAAGATGGGCGTCCGAAGGGCAGCCGGCCCCATGGGGAAGGTGCACCGGCGACATTTGCCGGCGGCGATAAGAAGAAGGGCAAGAAGAAGAAAAAGCCGGCGGTCGACGACAAGGTCATTTCGCAGAATATCAAGAACACCATCAGCGGAATGGACGACAGCAGCAGCACCACTTCCCGCCAGAAGTTCCGCAAGATGCGCCGAATGGAGCGTGAGCGCGAGTACGAGGAGGCGGAGGCGATCCGCGAGGCCGATCGTTCGATTGTGCGCGTGACCGAATATGCATCGCCGCACGAACTTGCCGAACTGATGAGCGTCACCGCCAAGGAGATCATCCAGAAGTGTTTCTCTCTCGGCAAGTTCGTCACGATCAACCAGAGGCTTGACAAGGAGACCATCGAACTGATTACGCTCGAGTTCGGATTCGATGCCGAGTTCATCTCGGAAATCGAGGCCACTTCGGTCGTGGAGATGGTCGACAACCCCGAGGACCTGCAGATCCGTCCCCCGGTGGTGACCATCATGGGCCACGTCGACCACGGCAAAACCTCGCTGCTCGATTATATCAGGCGCAGCAACGTGGTTGCCGGCGAGTCTGGCGGCATCACCCAGCACATCGGCGCCTACGAGGTAAACGTTGAAGGCGATCGCTACATCACCTTCCTCGATACTCCGGGCCACGAAGCCTTCACGGCCATGCGTGCCCGTGGTGCCCAGGTGACCGATATCGTCATCCTTGTGGTTGCGGCTGATGACAGCGTCATGCCACAGACCATCGAGGCGATCAACCACGCCAAGGCGGCCGGCGTGCCGATCGTCGTGGCGCTGAACAAGATCGACAAGCCCGAGGCCAACCCGGAAAAGATCAAGACGCAGCTCTCCGAAGCGGGGGTGCTCGTCGAGGACTGGGGCGGCGAGTACCAGTGCCAGGAGATCTCTGCCAAGAAGGGGCTGAACATCAAGGAGCTGATGGACAAGGTGCTGACCGAGGCCGAAATCCGCGAGCTCAAGGGCAACTTCTCCAGGGAGGTCCCGGCAAGCGGCATCATCGTGGAGTCCGAGCTCGACAAGGGCAAGGGCGTCGTCTCGACCGTGCTCGTGCAGCGAGGCTTCCTCAAGGTCGGCGATCCGTTCGTTGCCGGCAATACGATGGGCAAGGTCAGGGCACTTATGGATGAGCGGGGAAAGCGGATTCCTGAGGCAGGCCCGTCGCGCCCGGTAAGGGTGCTCGGTTTCGAGGATCTGCCGCAGTCCGGAGACGCGCTGACGGTCATGGTGACCGACCGCGAAGCCCGCGACGTGGCGCAGAAGCGCCAGGTGATCAGGCGTGAGCATGAGTTCCGCCGCAGCACCAGGGTCAAGCTCGACAGCATCGCCCGCCAGATCAAGGAGGGGCTCAAGAAGGAGCTGGATGTCATCATCAAGGCAGATACGGATGGATCGATCCAGGCGCTTGCCGACGGTTTGATGAAGATCCAGAACGAAGAGGTGAAGGTGCAGATCATCCACCAGGGCGTTGGTCAGATCACCGAGACCGACGTGCTGCTTGCTGCGGCTTCTGATGCCATCATCATCGGATTCCGGGTCAGGCCGAACGTGAACGCCAAGAAGCTGGCCGAAAAAGAGGATCTGGATGTCCGCTTCTACAGCGTCATCTACCATGTGCTCGAGGATGTCGACAAGGCGCTCGAGGGCATGCTTTCACCGGAGCTGCACGAGGAGAGCCTCGGTTCGATCGAGATCCGCCAGGTTTTCAGGGTGCCCAAGGTCGGCAACGTCGGCGGCTGCTACGTGCTCGAAGGCAAGGTCTTCCGCGACTCCAGGATCCGCCTGCTGCGCGACGGTGTGCAGATCTTCGACGGACAGCTCGATTCGCTCAAGCGTTTCAGGGATGATGTCAAGGAGGTCGATGCAGGCTACGAGTGCGGCCTGAGCATCAAGGGGTACGACGATATCAAGGTCAGCGACATCGTCGAGGCCTACAAGATCGTCGAGAAGAAGCGCAAACTCTGATCAGGGAATCCGGAGACATGTCGATAAGGACCGAAAAGGTGGCCTCGCTCCTCCAGCGGGAGCTGGGCGCCATACTGGAAAAGGAGCTTCCGCGCAGTGGCCCGCTGGTGACGGTGGTTGAGGTGAAGATCACCCCCGACCTGGGTATCGCCCGGGCCTACGTTTCGGTGATCGGCTCCGACAGCGAGCGTGAGGCTGCCATGGAGTATCTCAGGGCGGAGACCAAGGGGCTCCGGAAGTTGCTCTCTTCCCGCATCAGGCACCAGTTCCGGCGGATACCGGAGTTGGAGTTCTTCGAGGACCGGCTTTTCGAGCAGGCAAACCGTATCGAGCAATTGCTCCGATCGGTCAGGCCCCCTTCTGCCGAGGGGACGACGGACGGGCAATAACCGAAGGTCACCTCAAAAAAGTTGTTCTGCGAGTCAATTGCTGCGTTGGTCCCGACAAGTCGGGATCACGACACTTTTTAGAGGTGCCCCGAAATATCAGGGCGCGAACAGGCAGCAGAAATTTCCTGTCATGACAACATGGGCCATACGGAATCAGTGCCGTTCATGGCCGAAGCTAGTACCATGGGAGCAGAAGGCAACATTCAGGTCCTCAGCGAAGAGGGGGATTTCCTGCTGGTCGACAAGCCGCTCGACTGGACTTCGTTCGATGTGGTCGCCCGTGTACGGGGTGCCTACAAGCGGAACGGGCAGCCCAGAAAGGTCGGCCATTGCGGCACACTTGATCCGAAGGCGACCGGCCTCCTGATTCTGGCGACCGGACGCAAGACCAAGGCGATCTCGTCGCTCGAGGTGCTCGACAAAACCTATGATGGCGTGATCCGGCTCGGCGCCCGCACCGTCAGCCATGATACCGAGTCTCCGGAGTACGATCTCCGCGATACCGGCCATCTGACCGAAAGGGAGATCCTCGTCGCAGCGGCCTCCATGGTGGGAATCCGCATGCAGCAGCCGCCGATGCACTCCGCCGTCTGGCACAATGGAAAGCGCCTGTATGAACTCGCCCGCCAGGGTCAGGAGGTCAGCGAACGGAAGTCGCGACAGATCGAAATCATCCGCTTCGACATCACCGGGATTTCGCTCCCGGATGTCCGGTTCGAGATCAGGGTTTCCAAAGGGGCCTATATCCGAGTGATCGCCCATGAGCTCGGCGAGCTCCTCGGCGTCGGCGGGTATCTCCGGTCGCTTCGCCGTACCGCTATCGGCGATTATCTTCTCCACGACGCCATGGGCGTGCAGGAGATTGTCGACGAGATCTCGAGGACGGCGGCATCCATCGAAGGGTAAAACAAGAGAGGTATGCGTATTCTTGCGTTGCAGGGCTCTGCGGTCCTCGATTACCGTACCGGCCGGCCGGCCGCATTGCCAACGGTGCCTTCAGCAGTGACGGTCGGTTCCTATGACGGCCTCCATGTCGGTCACCGGAAGATTATCTCCGCCATGGTCGAGCGGGCCCGGAAAGAGGGGCTGAGGAGCGTCCTGGTCACGTTCAAGCCCCACCCCAGATTCGTGCTCGATACCTCCACGCCTTGTCCTGTCAGGCTGTTGACTACACTTGAAGAGAAGATCCGCCACCTCGAGCCGCTGGGTGTTGACCTGCTGCTGGTCGTCAGGTTCGACCAGCAGTTCGCGCGGCGCAGTTCCGGTGCCTTTATCCGGGATGTGCTTGTGGGCATGCTCGGCGCCCGCCAGATTGTCGTGGGCTACGATCATGGCTTCGGCCACGACCGGTCCGGTAGCGAGGCTACCCTGCGCTCACTCGGCGTCGAGTGCGGTTTCGGGGTGGAAGTTGTGGGCGAAGTTCCCGTCGCGGGAGAGCCGGTCTCCAGTACCCGCATCAGGAGGTTGCTCCTGGAGGCGAAGATCGGCGAGGCAAATGCCTGCCTGGGTGCGCCGTATCCCATCAGCGGCACCGTCGTCGAGGGGCGGCGGCTTGGCCGCGAAATCGGATTTCCGACAGTCAACCTCCGCCTTGCCAATTCGTGCAAGCTTCTTCCGGCCATGGGGGCCTACATCGCCGACACGCTGATCGA
>FUWD013024707.1_pt1 | contig 10616 bp, 14 predicted proteins | sample 1063281 | NCBI WGS metagenome assembly FUWD01 (sample SAMEA79048168, study PRJEB19326) | metagenome | biome: marine
AACCAGGAGTATCTAACTACTGGGCTCTTCATGGTAGGAGCCCCCCAGCATACTAAGAAGCTCTGTAAGAGAGCTGTAGCTATCGTCTTAGACTTTGACCTAGTAGACCATCTAGAAGCTACTACAGACCTAACTAAGAAGGAGATTAAGCCCCTACTATACTCTGCCCCCCAGGAGAGTCTTAACGAAGCTCTAGAGCTCCATCTAGTAGAGATAAGGAGAGCTCTGCATACTGTCCTAGATGCAGACCCTACAGTATTAGTCTGCTCTGGTTACGGATATCATGCTTACTACTGGCTAGACGATACCTACAGACTGTCTAAGGTACAGGAGGTAAATAAGTCTATAGCCCTCCAGATTAACTCCCTAGTAGGCTACCCTCTAGCAGACCCTAAGGCGGTTAATACAGGGGAGCTTATTACACGTCCCCCAGGTACCTATAATACTAAGGGTAAGACTCCCAGACTGTACAGGTAATCCAGAGAGACCCTACAGCCCTATTCCCCCTACCCGCCTTACCTAGCTCTATTACCTTACCTAAGGAGCTGGCTAACTCTAAGAGCATCCCTACCCAGGAGACAGACTGGACCCTGGCGATAATAGACCCCAGCTCTGGGACTACACTACAGGACCTAGCCCATACCCTTAGCCAAGGGGATAAGCATAAGCTAGCCTGTCCCTTCCACGATGGGTCTGGGGCTCTCTCTGGCTTCCTGCAGCTAGACCCCTCTGGTCTACCCTACCTCCACTGCAGCTCCGAGGGGATAACCTATAGGCCCTCCTCCTGGGGCTCTAAGGATGCAGACCTAGCCCTTATGGACCAGCTAGATAAGAGTAAGGGTAAGCCACAGAAGACCTTTAAAAACCTACTAAGGATACTAAGGGGGGACAGCTCTGTACCCCAGTACTACTACGATATAAGGAGACAGGAGATATACCACGGGGGCCAGCCCCTAGAGGATATAGACCTGCTTAACCTTAAGATATGGCTAGCAGAGACCTATCTTATAGAGCCCTCTAAGGAGCTTATCCTAGAGGCTATCTCCATCATAGCTAACGCTAATAAGAGGAACCCCCTAACGGAATGGCTAGACAGAGCTGCTATTAATACAGACCCCAGAGGAGAGGAGCTCCTTAGTACCTGGCTTCCAGAGGTTATAGGCTGTACTAATAACCAGCTGCATAGGGCTTACTCGCGCAAATTCCTTATCTCTGCAGTAGCTAGGGCCTATAACCCAGGCTGTAGAGTAGATACTATGCTGACTATCATAGGCCCCCAGGGAGCAGGTAAGTCTAGTCTATTCCAGATGTTAACCCCGCTAGGTTACTTCTCAGATACCCATCTAGACCTATCCTCTAAGGATAGCTACCAGCAACTATCCCGCGCCTGGGTCTATGAGATAAGCGAGCTATCCAGCTTTAACCGCCGAGAGCATGAGCAGATAAAAGCCTGGATTAGTAGTAAGGAGGATACCTATAGACCCCCTTACTCTAGGCTCCCTGTAACCAGACCCAGACATACAGTCCTAGTAGCTACCTCTAACGATGATAGCCCCCTTACAGACCTTACAGGGAGTAGGAGATACTGGGTAGTAACCTGTGGACCCCAGCGGGTTAAGTCCCATATCCTAGAGGATAACCTAGAGGCTCTATGGGGAGCAGCTGTCCGAGCTTACCAGGAGGAGGAGATATGGTACTTAACCCAGGAGGAGGAAGGGCTTAGAAGGGCTAGAGCAGACCACTATAAGCCAGAGAGCCCCTACCATGAGCCAGTATCTAAGGTACTCCACAATCATAAGGATACTACTATTACTATCTCCGAGATATGTGAGAGTCTAAACATACCTACCCAGTCTAGGTACATTACCCATAAGCAGCTACCTGCAGTCCTTAGAGACCTAGGAGCAGGGAGGTTAGCTAGAAGGAGGGTAGCAGGTAAGAGGATTACAGAGTACCTCCTACCAGGGGAGCCCCTACCTTATGGGGCTTCATTCGATACCCCAGAGGAAGAAGAGAGACATACCCTAGCCTCCCAGGAGCCAGGACCTAAGCTAGTTAGAGGAGGATACTAATGCTACCTCCAGTACTTAAGCATATGAGAAGCTTAGGATACGCGGTATTCTATGGAGAGTATAACCTTAATCTATTCGGCATTAGGTCCCCAGCTAGGGAGTCTAATACCTACGACGACCTTATAGGATGTGCGTACCAGGAGGGTACAGCCTGGAGGGTCCACTACTGGCCAGCTACTACCGATCCAGGGAAGGACTACCTAGAGAATGGCCTAGAGAAGGGTACAGCTATCCTAGTCCCTGGACAGTATAGGGGAGCTTATCAGCTGGGTAACCATGGCTCTAGCCAGTATAGAGCTCTAGTCCAGACTGGAGGCCCTGTCTCTGTCTATAGGGACGCTAATAGAGATAGCATCCTAGACACGGACTCCAGCTCTCCTATAGAGGCTGGATGGTTCGGACTGAATATCCATGCTTCATCTATGGACCCCTATAACGAGACCAGAGATAAGACTAACTACCCAGTAGGTAGATGGTCTGGGGGCTGTCAAGTCCATGCTACTACCTCTGGCTTTTTAGAGATGATGCAGCTAGCAGAGCTCCAGGTATATCATAGGGGCTGGGATAAATATACCTATACCCTACTGGAGATCTGGTAGAGAATGAGTAAGCTAGGCGTTAGACAGCTGGACATTCTCTCCTACTTATTAGAGGATGGCCCCGCGACTAGGAGGGATATACTACTAGACCTAGGTACTCCTATGGGGACCCTACATAAGGTCCTAGTTACCCTGCTCTATCGGAAGCTAATAACTAAGGAGGGAGCTAATTACAGTATTACTAAAGAGGGGGCAGAGGCTCTATCCTTAAATTAATTTAATTATTCTCTGGACATTCTCTACAGACCCCTTAATAGGAGGGTGTAGCCATTAGGTTACAGTAACTAGAACAGGATAGAACAACATGTATTTCGAGACAATTAACCACGTAAATTGTGCATCTGCTCATAAAGCTAATTACTATAATCATATAGCAAAGCTAGCTAATTACTTCCGTAAAGACGGGGAATGGACACGCGATATCGACTCCTTCCGTGGATACGATGACAGAGCCAGCGCAGTTAGAGAGTTGGCCTATCGTTTTCTATGTAACCTAGAGACTAACCCCCATACTACGAGCATACAAGTAACTCTTGAGCAGATTGTATCCGATATATGGAGCTCTATTAACGCACTAGAGAATAACTAAACCATCCCAGGAGAGGGCCTAGGCCCTCTCCTACTTAGAACAGGAGAGAACGTGGAAAATTCAGTAGCTTTTAATAAATGGCTTGTCTTAGAAAATTTAACCTCTGAGCAGATAGACTATATACTAGAGTCACCAGTTAAATGTAGCTGGAGCTGGGATAGTCGAGCCAGACAGCTAGTTAAGGTATCCCCCCTAGAGAATAGCTAAACCATCCCAGGAGGGGGCTTAGGCCCTCTCCTACTTAGAACAGGAGAGAACATGATAGAAAAAATAGATAGCCCTCCCCCATACTTTATAGACGGGATTAGAGAGGGGTATAAGTATAGCTGCTCCTGTGGAGAGATATACTCTACCCCAGAGGACAGCATATCCTGTAGGAAGTGTATTAAGTATGGGGTAGATAATGATACTGTCTATATCCTTAGGGTATTCCCTACTACTGGAGCTGTGTACCGTTCTATATATTGGTCTTCTGCTATGGTAGCAGGTATCCGCGCCCATCTAGCCCTAGAGGAGTTAGTCTAATGTTTGATTTTATACAGGCTAAATGTGAAGAGAACCCCGTAGCTACTGGGATTATAGGGGGCTTACTATTATTCCCCGCTATCCGTATCTACTGCATCCTAATCCTAGAAGGGCATGAGCTCCTAGTAGCTTATGGTATGGTCTCCTCATGATTACCCACCTATCAGCATCCCAGCTTAAGACCTTCTCTCTATGTCCTAGGAAGTGGTATTTCGATAAACACTGCCCAGAGATACCTAAGCCTCCTCCCTCTCTAGCTATGCTGCTAGGGTCGGAGGTACATAAGGCTATAGAGCATTTTCTAGAGGACTCTACTAAGTACCCCCTAGAGACAGCAGGTAGAGCTGGAGAGATAGCCCTACCAGGTATAGAGCATATCCCCCTATTCTCCCATATGGAGATAGAGGAGGAGATACGCCTACCAGCTGGACCAGGGCTCCCAGCCTTTAAGGGCTTTATAGACCTACTCGTATATGGAGACGATGGGGAGCCCTGCCAGATTATCGACCATAAGACCTGTAGTAGCTGGAAGTATACTAAGACGGGGCCAGAGCTTAGGTCTGATATTCAAATGCTTATCTATGCTAGATGGGTCCTCCTTCAGTATCCAGCTGTACAGGAGCTAGAGCTTACCCATATCCAGTACCTTACCAAGGGTAGACCATCCTCTAGGATAGAGTCTACTACCATTACTAGAGAAGCTGTAGACCTAGCCTGGGAGGGTATCTCCTCTCTAGCTAGAGATATGGTCTCTACCTATGAAGCCTCTAAAGGAGCTGCAGTTAATGTCCCTACTAAGGAGACTGGCTGTAGTGCCTATGGAGGCTGTCCTTATTTGTCCATCTGTAAACATTCCAAAGGAGTACCTATGTCCACTAATACCCTAGCTTCCCTTATAGCGAGTAAGAAGCCTACAGCCCCCATCCTACCTCCAGAGGCTCCAGTAGTAAGAGAGCCAGTAGTAGCCCCAGAGACCCCAGTAGAGAAGGTAATAGCTGCAGTAGAAGCAGCCCCTACCCAGTCCCTACCTCTGGATACTGTTAAGGCTCTGGTTAAGGAGTCCCTCCAGGCTCGTAGAATGTCTCGTATTATGTGGGATACCTTTAAGGAGGAGACCAGAGAAGCTCTCTATATAGATGGGGATACTGTACACTATATGGGGGAGGGCTTTACTGCTCCTACTCCAGACCCAGTAGATACCCCAACCCCTCCAGCTCCAGTAGATACAGGAGTAGATAACCGTAATAGCTTCTCTACAGGGGCTAACTCTCTTACCCTCTTTATAGACTGTCTCCCCCAGGGGCTAGAAGCTACCCCCTTCTCTGCTCTTATCTCTCCTATTATAGAGTTAGTTAGGACAGAGGCTGCAGTAGACCCCCTCCTTATCCCATATAACGAGGGACCTAAGAGAGTAGCTGCTATGCTAGTGGTACATGGTCTCCCTACCTCTGGGGCCTATACCGTCTACAGTAAGGACCCCTACTGGGTTAGCTGCTCTACCTACTTCTTATCTGCAGCTTCTGTAGTCGTTACAGGCGTTAGGTAATTATGGGGGCTAGGGACATTAAACCAGAGACCTTAAGGATACTCTCCTTACCCAGAGAGGAGGTAGGAGAGATAGACCTTACTAAGGAGCTCTCTCTACCTGGTAACCTGGAGAAGCTTAGGCCCATCCAGAGTAAAGCCCTAGAGGTTATACGCCGTAATAGAGGGGCTGTCCTCTCTCTGGGGGTAGGCTCTGGTAAATTCCTTATAAGTGTTCTGGCCCCCACTATATTAAAAAGTAGAGCCCCTGTACTGCTAGTCCCTCCCTGTCTGGTATCCCAGACCTATAGGGAGCTCTCCTACTGGGCTACCCATTTTAAGATTAACCCAGGACTTACAGTCCTATCCTATGGGGGGCTCTCTACTCCTAAGAGTAAGGACCTCCTCTGGGAGCTTAAGCCAGACCTTATTATATGTGATGAGGTACATAGCCTTAGGCGTACTACCTCTACTAGGACTAAGAGAGTAGTTAGGTATATGCAGGACTACCCCTCTACTATGTTTATAGGTATGTCTGGTACCCTTACTAATAGGAATATCCGAGACTACTCTCATATAGCAGAGCTAGCCCTTAGGGAGAGAAGCCCCCTACCTAGAAGTTATAAGGAGCTGGAGAGCTACTCCCAGATACTAGACCCAGGAGGAGAGCCCACTTATACCGATAGGGTAACCTTCTCCCCTCTCCTAGACTGGGCTACTAAGACTGCTCCTACTCCTAGAGAGGCATACCTAGAGAGGTGGTCTACAGCTCCTGGGGTACTCCATACTACTAAGTCCAGTTATGAGGGCTCCCTAGTTATTAAGGCTCTCCCCTACCATATCCCCCCAGAGATTAAGGTATTACTAGACCAGCTGTCTAAGACCTGGACTAGCCCAGACGGGGAGGAGCTCTCCTCTGCAGTAGAAGTAGCTAGAGTAAGGAGACAGCTACTGCAGGGGTATTACCTCTACTGGGACTGGGGAGAGGATGGACCTAATATACCCTGGTTATCTGCTCGCCAGAGCTGGAGTCTAGCCCAGAGAGAATACCTTAAGACTAATAGACAGCTCCTAGACTCTCCAGCCCTAGTAGCTGCAGCTGCAGAGCAGGGGAAGGGGCCTAGCTATCTGCTAGAAGCCTGGGAGGAATGGCTACCATTCTCTACCATATCCCCTCCTCCTGTTAGGGCTAGATGGGTCTCTAGCCACTTCTTAGACTGGGCTATATCCCAGACTACAGAGGAACCTACTCTTATCTGGGTAGACTCTCCCTATATCCTAGAAGCTCTAGAGGGTAAGGTACCTACCTATCCTGCAGGGGCTCGACTACCTAAGGAGTCTAAGACTATAGCCCTATCTAGACAGAGCTTCTCCACTGGGTATAATCTACAGGATAGATGGGCCTATAACCTTATCCTTAGCTTACCCCCTAACGGTAGCAGTATGGAGCAGCTCGTAGGTAGAACCCATAGACCAGGACAGACTAGCGACCTAGTGGGGGTATCATTCGTAGCCCCGTTACTGGAGGGTACTAAGGTAGACTACTCTACTATCTCTGCTCTTAAGAAGGTAGTAGGGGACTCCAGATACCAGGAGCAGACCCAAGGTATTAAGACTAAGGTATTATCTGGGTCTTTTGACCTAGCCGCTTTACATTCTTTAGAGAATGTACTAAGACCCTCTAGAGGGATAAGCCCTCTGAGGAATATAACTAGAATAGAATAGGAGCAAGACATGGGAATTTTTAGTAACATTGGAGAGCAGGAAGTAGGTAACGCTACAGTCTATCTAACCTCTGGACAGTACGAGCTGTCTGTACAGTGTGTAAAGTTAGTAGAGTCTAAGAAGACTAATAATACTTACTTTGTAGTAGAGGGGGAGGTACTGTCTGCTAGTGGAGAGTACGCTACACCTAAGGGGGCCTATGTCTCCTGGTTATGTAAGCTCGGAGGAGAACATCCAGAGACAGCCCTTAAGGACGTTAAGTCCTGTCTAATGGCTATTACTGGGGCCGCTGCTAAAGAGGTTACAGAGGACTTTGTTAATAAGGTCCTAGAGAATGATGGAGAGCTACTCTGGGATAAGGTAGTAGGAGTACGAGTAGAGGAGAAGCCTACTAAGAGAGGGGGCGTATTCTCTAAACACTTCTGGAACCCTGCTAAGTCCTAGGGAGATATTATGGAGCTCCAGTATTTTGCAATAGATACAGAGACCTACCTTATACAGAAGGGGCTAATAGCTCCTCCTATGGTCTGTCTAACTGCAGCTACTGGGGCCCCTATTTCTGGGTCTCTCTACACTGGTAGTCCCGCTCTAGATTATGTAGAGCGCTTACTACTAAGTCCTATATCCATCCTAGTAGGAGCTAATATAGCCTATGATATGGCCGTAATAGCGGTAGAGAGACCCTCCCTCCTCCCCCTTATATTTAATGCTTATGAGGAGGGAAGGATTAAGGATGTACAGATAAGGGAGAAGCTAGTATACCTAGCTAAGGGCTGGCTCTCCTTCTGTCCTATGGAGAAGCGTAAGCCCTCCTTCTCTCTAGCCTCCCTGGTAAGGAGAAGACTAGGAATAGATATAGCAGAGTCTAAGGGGGAGGACTCCTGGAGACTTAGGTACTCGGAGTTAGACGGAGTACCCCTGGACCAGTGGCCCCAGGAGGCTAAGGCTTATGCTATTAATGATGCTATCTATACCCTGGAGGTATTCCCCCAGGACCCCCTAACACTGGGAGGTAGTGTAGTAGTAGATAAGAATAATAATGTAACTAACGAGGATGAGCAGACTAGAGCAGCCTGGGCCCTGCATCTTATGACTGTCTGGGGTATGGTTACAGACCCAGCTAAGGTAGCTGCTCTAAGAGCAGAGCTAGAGCCCAGAGTAGCCCAGCTAGAGCAGACCCTACTAGAGGCTGGGTTACTCAGAGAGAAGGGAGGTAAGAAGTCTAAAAACCTTACAGCCCTTAGAGAGAGAGTCTCTGCAGCCTATGACGGGGAGCCCCCGTTAACGGATAAGGGCTCTGTCTCTACTGCTAAGGATACGCTAGTTAATTCTGGAGACCCCCTACTTATAGAGCTGGGCTCTGATACTGCAGCCTCTAAGCTGCTCTCTACTTATGTACCTGTACTGGAAGAGGGGATAGTTAATCCCTCCTACTCTGTCCTACTAGAGACAGGTAGGACCAGCTCCTATAGACCTAATATCCAGAACGTCCCCAGAGCTGGAGGAGTTAGGAGCTGCTATACTAGTAGGACTGGAGTCTATGTAGCAGTAGACTACTCTACCCTGGAGCTATGCTGTCTAGCCCAGGTCTGTATAGATATGCTAGGCTACTCTAGGATGGGGGAAGCTATTAACTCTGGACTAGACCTCCATCTAGTAGTAGCAGCCCAGCTCCTAGGTATACCCTACGAGGAAGCCCTAGAGAGGAAGGGGGAGAAGGAAGTTAAGGAAGCTAGACAGCTCTCAAAAATTTGTAATTTTGGCTTCAGTGGCGGTATGGGCTCTAATGCGTTTATCTCTTATGCTAAGGGCTATGGTACAGACATTACAGAAGCTAAGGCTAAGGAGCTTAAGGATACCTTCCTATCCTCCTGGGAGGAGATGGGGGAGTACTTCCAGAGGGTCTCCAGTAAGCTTAACTACTCGGAGACCTGTACTGTAACCCAGCTAAGGTCTAACAGAGTTAGGGGAGCTACTCGCTACGCTGCAGCCTGTAACGGCTACTTTCAAGGCCTTGCCTCCGAGGGAAACAAACTCGCCCTGTTTAGGACCTCCCAGGAATGTTACACAGTACCCAGCTCTCCTCTCTGGGGCTGTAGGCCCGTGGCCTTTATACACGATGAGATAATACTAGAGGCTCCTATAGACTCCTTCTCTGCAGCTGCTAGTAGACTGCAGGAGATAATGGTAGAGTCTATGACGGTTTATGTACCAGACGTTAAGATTACTACAGAGGCTGTAGCTATGGCATCCTGGGAGAAGGGAGCAGAGCCAGTCTATAATGATAAGGGGGAGCTCCAGATATGGAAGCCATAATACTAAGCGCGTGTATCCTGTTTACCTTCTGCCTACTCCTGTACCTTATCTCCCCTAGGGGCTTCTAGTGGTACTCTGCATAGACTTAGGGCTGTGGAAGCTGGGAGTAGCTTACTACTCCGAGGAGGGAGAGCTACTAACTGCTAAGACTATTAAGAGAGACGATAGCCAGAGCAGGAGAGGAGCCCCAGCCTGGGTAGCTATGTCTGTCCTACCAGAGCTCCCCCAGGAGGGCTCTGTAGTAATAGAGTCTATGCAGATAGACAGACGGTCTAGGAGAGCAGCTACAGACCTACTAGAGCTCTCTGCTATAGGAGGGGCTATCCTAGCTATAGCCCATGATAGAGGGCTGCAGACCTACTCCTATAAGCCTAAAGTCTGGAAGGGTAATACCCCTAAGGACATTACTACAGCTAGAGCTAAGGAGAAGCTATCCCCAGAGGAGCTCTCCAGAGTAGCAGATAACTTCCATGATACCTGGGACGCTATAGCCCTAGGTCTATTCCATCTAAAGAAAGAGGGCGTATTATGACAGCTAACAGAGTTACAGTAAGTATTCGTATAGATAAGGACCAGCTAGACCTAGCAGACCAGATAGCTACAGAGCTTAAGAAGGACCCAGCTAATACCATCCACGGTAAAATAACTAGGGCCTCTACTCTTAGACTAGCTACTATTATAGGTCTGGACCTACTAGCAGATAAGCATAACCTCTAGTCCTTAGGTAGGACTAGCTCTACTATTACGTCTATAATCAGACTAAGTAGCTTCTCTTCTGTCTTCTCTCCGATAAAGGGAAGGTCTATGCGCTCATTAATAATATCTACTACGAACTGCTTCTTAGCCTCTCCTGCTTTATCGTACCCTTCCCAGAGTCCCTCTGCGAGTACTACTGCATCCTTAATAACACTCGCTGCCTTCTGAATACTGGTAATAAACTTGTTACCCATGTCTCCTCCTCAGGCTCCTAGATGGGCCTTAATATCTTTAACGTCTGTAGCTACTATAGCTATAGTCTCTCTACATTCTACCTGATTACTGGATAGGTCTCTAATGCTGGACCTAAATATATCCCTATCCTCCTTATGGGTCTGCATCTGCTCGGACCATCTAGCCTCTACAGAGTCTATGTACCTATGGCCCATGGGCATAACATGGGAGATAGTTAGACGGTAGACCGCTACTAGGACTACCATACAGACTATGACTCCTCCAGCGGGTCCCGCTATAAGGTTAAGTACTTCTGTCTCCATCTACTCTCCTTCT
>FUWD013230606.1_pt1 | contig 10616 bp, 14 predicted proteins | sample 1063281 | NCBI WGS metagenome assembly FUWD01 (sample SAMEA79048168, study PRJEB19326) | metagenome | biome: marine
CTCTAAGGTTTTGCGATAGATAGGGGCTTCTAGTAGCGACTTTTATTTTATAATTACTTTTTAACAGTCTTTGAATGATTGCCTACTCCGACAAAACCTGAACCACCAAAAACACCTACGGTTCTACTGTAATTTTTTTGATTCATACTATATACAATCTGGAATTGAACATTTAAATTTTATAAACAATAATAATGAAAATAACATTATATCAAAACGATTTACCTGAAAATCACAAACTCGCAAATGCCCAAAGTGTAGCGATTGACGCTGAGTCATTGGGCTTAAATTACAAAGGTAGAGATAAACTTTGTTTATTGCAACTTTGCGCTGGTGATGATGATGTTTTTATTGTGCAGTTTGATAGGAATAAATACGAAAGTCCCAATCTTTGCAGAATACTTGAAAACAACAATATTTTAAAAATTGCTCACTTTGCAAGATTTGAAATTGGAATTCTTAAACACTACTTAAATGCAGACCTAAAAAGCATTTACTGTACAAAAATAGCATCCAAACTTTGCAGGACCTATACGGATAAACACGGTCTATACGATATCACTAAAGAACTTTTGAATATTACTCTCAACAAAGCTCAGCAATCGTCTGATTGGGGATTAAAAGAATTAAGCGAAGATCAAAAGCAATATGCAGCATTAGATGTTTTTTATCTACACAGGCTTAAAGAAAAATTAGATTTAATGTTAAAACGAGAGAGCAGGGCTGGGCTTGCTGAACAATGTTTTAATTTTTTAAATACAAGAGTTAAGCTTGATCTTAATGGATGGGAAGAAGATATATTTAATCACTAATTATGAATAATAAAAAAACAATTCATACCGCAAGACAAGTAATTAACGCAGAAATTCTAGCCTTAAAGAAATTATCCCAATCCATTAATGGTTCTTTTTGCCAAGCAGTAAATCTGCTTCACAAAAGCAAAGGAAGAGTCGTTTGTTGTGGAGTTGGAAAATCTGCAAAAATTCTAGAAAAAATTTCAAGCACACTATCATCTATTGGTATTTCGAGTTTTACATTGGATCCTACAGATGCTGGCCACGGCTCTTTAGGAGCAATAAAAAAACAAGATGTATTAATGATCGCTTCATTTAGCGGCAATAGCACAGAACTAAATAGCATTTTAAAATATGCTGAAAAATTCTCTATTAAAATCATCGGTATTAGCTCCAATGCTCAATCTAGTTTAATAAAATCTAGTTATGTAAAAATCTTGATGCCTAAAGTTGTGGAGGCAGGAAATAAAAATTTAGATATCCTACCCACTAGCAGCTCCACAAACTTATTGGCGCTTGGTGATTGTCTTGCAATTAGCCTAGCCACAAAAAATAAATTTAATAAAAAAAAATTTGGAGAGCTGCATCCGAGCGGCTCTTTAGGAAAAAATTTGTCTGAAATTTCAGAAATTATGATTACAGACAAAAAAGTTCCTATAATAAGCGAGGAATCGTCCGTTCAAAGCACTGTGCTTAAAATTTCATCTGGAAGGCTAGGATGTGTAGTCGTAGTGAATAAAAATAAAAAAATATGCGGATTTATATCTGACGGAGATATGAATAGAGCGATTAAAAAATACAAAAATATATTTGAAAAAAAAGCAAAAGATATTATGTCAAAAAAGCCAAAAACTATTTCTAGCAACTGTCTGGTTGTAGACGCTCTAAGGCTCATGAATGAAAAAAAATAACTGCACTTTTGGTAATGAAAAGCCAGAAACTTCAAGGACTGGTGCATATGCATGATATTTTGGGTTATTTAAATTCATAAAATGCATGCGAATCAATAGAAACATCCAAATATTTCTGTTGTTACTAATTGGTCTAGTTTTATTTTATACCTACTATTATCTACCCTCACAAAACAAAGGATCTATTAAAGTTGAAAAGATCACAAAAGAACAGAGCATTGAAAAATCTGAAGCTAAAAATACTTTTACAAATACAGAGTATAAAAACCAAGATGAAAAAGGACAGATTTATACAACCAAAGCTGCAGAATCCTATTTTTATCAAAATAAACCGGATCTAATTCATCTAATTAATCCATATTCTTTTACAAAATTAGAAAAAGACCAGTCTTTAATTGAGATCAGATCTAAAATTGGACTTTTTGACAAAACTAAAAAACAACAACTTATGAGAACAGCGTTAGCATTAAAAATAAAAATTACATTATCACAGCAAATTCTGCAAAACATTTTTCTGCCAAAAATCTTATTATTATAAATGGCAATGTAGTAATGAAGGATTTGACTATGGGATTATCTCATATTGCATATTGTGATACTATAGAAATAGATACAATAACCAATAATGCAGTTGCATTTATGAATTCTAGCAATGATAAAGTGATTGCTAAAAAATTTAAATGAAAAAAAAAATAACACTAAAAGCAGATATAGAACAAAAAAGTTTTATAAAAAAAGAGGTTAAGCAAGATGTCTTCTTGTTAGAAAGAGAATTTTCTATATCCCAGAAAAAAGAAGATGATAATAAAGCAGTCTTAAAAAAAAATGAAGCTTTTCTTTTAAAGAAAGAATTTAAGGTGATTGAAAATAAAATTTATCAAAAAGATAATATTTTCAATCTTAAAGAAAATACTAGCAAACTATTACAGATCAAAAAAGTTTCTAAATCTCTCGGAAAAAGACCTATATTAAAAAATATATCTTTAAGCTTGGAGCCTGGAAAAATTGTAGGATTATTAGGACCAAATGGCTCTGGGAAGACAACTTTGTTCAACCTGATTATTGGAAAAATATTTCCTGATGAAGGAGATATTTTATTTAATGGTGAGCCAATACATAATATGCCCATTCATCTTAGGAGCTTAAAAGGAATAAGCCTTTTAGAACAGCATAAGGGTCTTTTTGGAAATATGACGGCAGAGGACAATCTTTATGCAATTCTTGAACTACACATCAAAGATAAGGAAAAAATTTATGAACGAATTGATTCCTTGTTGGCTTATTTTGATTTGGCTTATTTAAAAAAGACAAAAGCAAATCTTTTATCGGGCGGAGAATATAAAAAAATTAGTATTTTACAAAGAATATGCAATCCAAATATATCAACTTTGCTTCTAGACGAGCCGTGTGCTGCGCTTGATCCATTGTCTATTAACTCTCTTAAAGGATTCATACTGGAACTAAAAAAAATGGGCTTATCTATACTGATCACTGATCACAATTATTGGGCAATTGAAAACATTCTAGACAAGGCATATTTAATCAAAGATGGTCAAATTTTAGTTGAGGGAACAACTCAAAAAATCTCTAACGATAAGAATGCTATTAAATATTATTTAGGTGGAAACTTTAGGTTTTAGTCTGGCTTGAACTCTTCGTTAGAATCTTCAATTTCTTTTTGATCATCTAAGCTGATAACATCATCCTCTGCTGTATCATCAGGAGTATCGTCAATATTTTCTATATCGTCTTTCTTTTTCGGCTCTGGCTTTGGTGCGGGGGTTGGAACCGTTCGGGCATTTAAATCTTCTGGTACATATTCAGCTGAACAAGTTGGACAAGTGATTTTGTCTTTTTTGTTCATGGAATAATATTTTGCTCCACACTCGCAATAAATTTTTATTCCCCAATTTGTGTCTGCCATATATTATTAATTTGTAATATTAAGGGTGCATTTATATAATTCGATTAGAAATGGCAAACAAAAAGTGGTTTTTACCATCAAATAATATTTCCATACATGGGGCAATTAATCTTCCTGGTGATAAATCTGTCGGGATTAGATCGATTATTATACTTTCGCAGAGCTATGGGATTTCCGAAGTTCATAACGTATCTGATGGGGAAGATGTTCAAACAGCTATTCATGCTATCAAAAAATTAAAAGTTCCAATTCAAAAAATAGGCTCAAATAGCTATCGTGTTTTTGGTCTTGGGATTGGTTTTAAAAAATTTAAAGGCACTATTAATTTTAATAATAGCGGAACTACTTTAAGACTATTGACAGGCTTACTTGCCACATCTCCCGTTGATGCCAAATTAATTGGTGATCAATCTTTATCCCGCAGACCTATTCGCATTATTTCCTTGATGGAAAAATTTTTTACAAGTTTTTATCCTAAAAACAAAAACTTTTTACCTATACGTGTAGTTGGTTATGAGAATTCAGTTCAAACAGAAATTGTAGTAAACAAGCCTTCTGCACAGATTGTTTCTGCCTGTATTTTGGCTGGAATGAATAGTCATGGCCTTACCACCATCAAAGCTCCAAATGCACAAAGAGATCATACTGAATTGATGCTTAAGTATTTAAAATACCCCATCAATATAAAAAATCACGGAACAACAAAAACAATTACTATTATGGGAAAAAAGTTTCTTAATGCAGAAAAAAAATATGTTGTCCCTGGAGATCCTTCTTCTGCTGCTTTTTTAGTGGTGCTCGCACTACTTACTAAAAATAGCAATCTAGAATTAAATAATGTTTTATTAAATCCAAAAAGAATTGGTTTTTTAAGTGTATTAAAAAAGATGGGAGCAAAAATAGTTATTAAAAATAAAAAAATAAGATATGGCGAAAAAACAGGAACTATTCAAATCAAATCCTCATCTCTAAAAGGAATTAAAATTAACAAAGAAATCATTCCTAATATTATTGACGAAGTTCCAATATTGATGATTGCAGCATCGTTTGCAAATGGTGAAACTTTCTTTCCTAATCTTGAAGAGTTAAGAATTAAAGAATCTGACCGATTGGCAGTAATGGAAAGTAATTTAAAAAAAGTTGGCGTGCATGTAAAAAGAAAAATGATGACATGACAATTCTTGGGCTTGGTGAACAATTTTATTCTAGCAACACAACTACTATAGACAGTCATAAAGACCACAGAATTGCACTTAGTTTTGCTGTCATGGCTATGGCTTCCAAAAAGAAAATTTTAATTAAAGATTTTAATTCTGCGAATGTCAGCTACCCCTCTTTCTTGAAAGACATTAAAAAAATTAACAACAAAAAGTTTCAACAAATTATTATTGGCATGGATGGTCCTGTTGGATCTGGGAAAACATCCGTTGCCAAATATGCCGTGTCTAAAATAAAAAATAGTTTATTTTTAGATTCAGGTTTGCTGTACAGGTTTCTTGCCAAAAAACACCTTGAAGGGGGGAATAAAAAAATAAATATTGCCAATTTAATTAAAATAGCAAAATCAATTACCTTTAGAGATTTGCAATCTTCTGGTCTTCACTCGCAAAAAATAAATTCCCTGGTATCCACTATAGCTAAAATTCAAAAAATTAGGTCCGTACTGCTACCTGTGCAAAGAAATATAATTTTTAACAATCCGTACGAATACGTATTTGTTTGTGGAAGAGATATAAATTCCAAAGTAGCTCCAAATGCAGATCTAAAAATTTACATAGATGCTCCTATAAAAGTTAGAGCGCACAGAAGATTCTTGGAACTTAAGAAAAAAAATCCAAAGATTACATATGAAGAAGTGCTTAAAACCGTTGGTAATAGGGACTATCTTGACAAAACAAGATCTAATAGCCCTCTTGTTAAAACTAAAGACTCTATCTTGATTAATAATACAGGACGCAATATAAGATCCACCTTTGTAAAAATACAAAAGTTTATAAGAAAGGTTCAGAGTAAAAAATATTGATACAACAACCGTTGAAAGTTTATAACAACAACAATGCAGAATTCGAGGCATTGCTAAATGAAGACCTTTCCCAAAGATCAGTTCAAGAAAACACTATCGTTATAGGTAGAGTTGAAAAGATTGAAGATAAATTTATTACCATTGATGTAAAAGGAAAATCATCTGGGATGATTGATAAGACTGAGTTGTCTCGTGAAGAATTAGACAATTTAAAAGTTGGTGGAGAATTAGAAGTTTACGTTGAACGAGTTGAAAACAAAGTTGGAGACATTGTTTTAAGCGTTAGAAAAAGCAAGAAGAGCAAAATCTTGGAAAAAATTGAAGATGCTTTTACTAATAAAGAAAAGTTTCAGGTTTGGTTAAGAACTCAGTAAAAGGTGGTTTTATAGTAGAAATTTTCGGAATTTTTACATTTTGTCCCTCTTCTCAATTGAGTGACCGACCAATAAAAAGTCCAAGCGAGTTTTTCAACAAACCACTAGAATTTTATATTATCAAAATCGACAACGTGAGAATGAACGTTATCAGCTCAAGAAGAGCCATCTTAGAAGAAGTTAAAAATCAAAATAAAGATGAGGTTATTTCTAAATACAAAATTAATGACATTGTGGAAGGAAAAGTTAAAGCAATCACTTCTTATGGTTTGTTTGTAAGCATCGAAAATTTAGACTGCTTGCTACATTCTAGTGAAGTAAGTCATTTAAAGATTTCAAATTTAAACGAAATGTTTGCTGTTGGAGACTCTGTTAAAGTTCAAATTATTGAGATCGATAATGAAGCAAAAAGAATTAGTCTTTCTATTAAAGCAATGTTGCCAGATCCATTCAAAACTATTGCTGAGAAATATGAAGTTGGAAAAGACTATGATGTAAAAATTACTAAGCTATCTGATTTTGGTGCTTTTGCAGAATTAGACGAAGGCGTGGTTGGATTAATTCATTCTAGCGAAATGAAGCATATGCAAAAAAATGTTAACCCAAAATCTGTATTTAAAATTGGAGACGCAGTTAAAGTAAGATTAAAAGAAGTAGACACGGAAAAAAGAAAAATTAGCTTTAGTTATAAAGACACGCAACCAAATCCAATGAGTGAATTTCTTTCGAAATACCCTGTTGGAACGATTGTTGATACAAAAGTAGTAAACAAGCAAGATTTTGGTCTTTTTCTAAATAGCGGTGATACTGATATTGATATTTTTGTTCACTATAAACAAATTTCATTTGCGGAAACTTCTAAAGATTTAGACGAATACAAAAATGGCGATTCTGTTAAAGTTAAAGTAATTGATATCAAAGACGACAAGGTGAATGGTTCTATTAGGGCTTTGAAAAAAGATCCTTTTAACTTCTTCGATGACAAAAAAGTTGGAGATATTCTTACAGTTCGAGTTGCTGAAGTACTGGATAATGCTATCAAAGTTAATGTAGGTGAAGAAAGATTTCAAACAATTATTAAAAAAGTTGATATTGCTTTAGATAAAGCAGATCAAAGACCAAATCGTTTTGCACCTGGGGATTCTCTAGATTCTATGATTGTAGAGCTTAATTTGAACGAAAGAAAAGTTAAGCTGTCTATTAAAGAACTTGAAAAGAAACAGGAAAAAGAAGCCGTAGAAAAGTATGGTTCAGCAACATCGGGAAGTTCGCTTGCTGATATTCTAGGTACCGCTCTTAAGAAAAAAGAAGACAAGTAATCTACTTTTATAATCTTTTTTATTTATTTATTCTTTATAATCAATAGGCTATTCTATACTGAATGGAAAAAAAGACGTTTGTCAAAAAAGAACTAATTCAAGAGCTGCAAGTCAAATACCCAAAAATCCCAAACACAGACATTGAAAGAATGGTGGAAAGTGTTTTTAGATATCTATCCAATCAATTGGCATCAAGTAACAATATAGAAATCAGAGGCTTTGGCATGCTGAAAGTAAAAACCATGAAAGCCAGAATCGCTCGCAACCCTAAATCAGGTGCAAAAGTGGAAGTACCCTCTAAAAAAAAGATTAGCTGGAAAAGCTCTAAATTATTGAATGTTGCAATTAATCAGGAAGGTGGGGGAAATTGATTAAGAAAAAATACAATGTGTTTATTGCCTGTGACACCACTAGCTTGTCAGAAGTAAAAAAAATAATTCGCCTTAGCAAAAACAAACATCTAAATATTGGCTACAAATTTGGTCTAGAGTTTTTTAACTCAAAATCAGGAAGGGGTTTTGTTTCCAATCTACCAAAGAACAATACGGCTTGGTTGGATTTAAAGTTAATGGATATACCCAATACAGTTGCCTCTTCGATTTATTCACTCAAAGATTTGAAAAATGCAAAGTATTTAACTGTGCACGCATCGGGTGGGTACGAAATGATGAGGGCTGCAAAAAAAGCGGCTCAAAAAATTAATAAAAATTTAAAAGTTCTAGCAGTTACAGTTCTTACTTCTTTTTCGGAACAGTCTATTAGACAAACAGGACATACAAAAAAATTAAAAGCATTGTTGTTCAGCAAGCAGCTCTTGCCAAGAAAGCGGGTGTCGATGGTATTGTTTGTTCGGGACATGAAGCAAAACTAATAAAAAATATTTGCAAAGGGATGCAAATTATTACTCCAGGAATAAGATTGGAAGGAGATTCAAAACAAGATCAAAAAAGAGTTATGACTCCCATGCAAGCTTTCAATAATGGCGCAACAGGTATTGTAATTGGCAGAAGCATTACCAGGGGAAACATCAAGCACAATATTCAAAAACTAATCACGTCTCTAAAATAAATGTCGGCCACTATTAAAATTTGCGGGTTAAAAGACTACGATGCAATTCAAACCGCCGTGGATACTGGAGCAAAATATTTAGGATTTGTCTGCAACTATCCTAAGAGTCCAAGAAGTCTTTCTCCTTATAAACTGACTGAAATTACAAAAAATATATCTAATCTTGATGCCTATAAAGTTGCGGTAGTAGTAGATCCAGACGATACGCTAATTCACATTATTAAAGACAGCGTTGATTTCTTGCAGCTACATGGTTCTGAAACGAACGAACGAGTCTTAGATAATAAAAAAAAATTTAACCTTAATGTCATCAAAGCAATTAAAGTTAAAACAGAAGACGACTTAAAACAAATTGATACCTACACAAATGCAGATGACTTATTGCTAGACACTCCAGCAATGGAACAATCAGAGCTATTTAATTTTAATTTACTGGATTACCGAAATATAAACTCTTATTTTCTAGCGGGAGGAATAAATATTGATAATGTTGCGCAAGCTTTGCAATTTACTTCTAAATTAGATATTTCAAGCGGACTAGAGTCGGAGCCTGGAGTGAAAGATTTAGAAAAAATTAAAGATTTTATGAAAGAAGTAAAAAGACATGCTTAAATTAAAAAAAGGAATTCTTCTAATAGATCAGCATGACAAGAATTACATGTATGGTAAAAAATTTGGTGGGAATTTCATTCCTGAAACATTAAAGAAGCCAGTCGAAGACCTTACAAAATTATTTGAAAAACTTCGTCATGATAAAAGTTTTATTAAAGAACGGGATTATTATTTTAAGAACTACGTTGGTGCCCCTACCCCTTTTGTTAAATTGGAGCATCTAACTAAGCATCTAGGTGGAGCGCAAATTTATGCAAAAGTTGTTTCTAAAGCAAACGGTGGTGCTCACAAAATTTATAATGCGGTAGTTCATGCGCTAATCTGCAAACGAGCGGGGAAAAAATATATTGTTGGCGACACGGGAGCGGGTTACGCAGGGAAAATGCTTAGTATGGCTGCCAAAAAATTTGGTCTCAAATGTAAAATTTTTATGGGCGCTAAAGACATTATTCGTCAAAAGCCAAACTGCGATGCTATGCGAAAAAATGGAGCAGAAATTGTTCCTGTATACTCTGGAAGTCAAACATTGGTGGATGCTGTTAGCGAATGCATGAGATACTGGGTGTCTAATTGCGACACTACTCATATGGCAGTGGGTAGTACTGTAGGCCCTAATATTTTCATCAAAATATGTGCTTGGAGCACAGCTCAGATTTCAAGAGAGTTAATGATTCAAATGAAAGAAGAATTTGGTGGAGTTCCCAAAAAATTAAAATTAATCAATTGTGTTGGCGGAGGTAGCTCTGCTGCTGGTTTTTGGAATGAATTTATGGATTATAATAAAAACCAAGTAGAATTTATTGGTGTAGAAGCAGGAGGCCCAAAAAATAACAAACTACATGCGGCCCCACTTACGAATGGATCCAAGATTGGAATTCTTCATGGAGCTGCTCAATATGTTATTCAAGACAAAGATGGGCAAATTGGAGAAACCTCTTCTATTAGTGCTGGTCTTGATTACCCAGGAATTTCTCCGCTACATTGTTTTTTAAAAGATGCAAAAAGAGCAAGATACACATCGGCTACTGATGAAGAGGCGCTACAAGCTTACAAGCTAGTTTCTAAGTTGGAAAATTTATCCCCCTCTCTTGAACCGTCCCATGCTTTTGCTGAGGCAATTAAAATTGCTCCCAAGTTAAGCAAGGACACGATAATTTGCATTAATAGTTGTGGTGATGCAAAAAAAGATAGGGCTATTATTAAAAAAAGACTTGGATTTTTTAGATGATATCAAAAATTAGCTTAGCTTTTGCAAAGTGCAGAAAAGAAAAAAGACCTGCCCTTCTCACCTATACGGTTGCAGGAGATAACACTAAAAAAAAATCATTAGAAATACTAAACTCTATCTCCCCTTATGTGGATATTTGTGAAGTTGGAATCCCACACAACACTCCTGTTGCAGATGGTGGTCAAATTCAAAGTAGCGCTTATAGAGCTATTAAAAATGGAATTAAAACAAAAGATATATTTCAAATCGTAAAACAATTTAAAAAAGATAAACAAAGTAAACCCGTTATCTTGATGGGTTACTATAATAATATTTATCAAAAAGGGGAAGATTTTTTTTTAAAGCAATGCAAACAATCAGGCG
>FUWD012829565.1_pt1 | contig 10611 bp, 10 predicted proteins | sample 1063281 | NCBI WGS metagenome assembly FUWD01 (sample SAMEA79048168, study PRJEB19326) | metagenome | biome: marine
AAAGGAAAAAACTAATATACAATAGAGCCTGTTTAGGCGATAAAGGTTGTGATAGCTGGATGCCAATTAATAGAAAATCAAACCAATCGATATTTAACGGGTTTAGGCTTAACTACAAATAAAATACATTCGTAGAATTTAGTGCTTAAAGTGTCGCATTCCGGTAAATACCATGGCAATACCGTGTTCATTAGCTGCTTCGATAACTTCATCATCACGCATTGAACCACCAGGCTGGATGATAGCCTTAATTCCAGCTTCAGCCGCTGCATCAATTCCGTCTCTAAATGGGAAAAATGCATCTGATGCCATTACTGAGCCTTCAACCACTAGATTTTCATCGGCAGCTTTAATGCCGGCAATCTTAGCTGAATATACACGTGACATTTGCCCGGCACCTACACCGATTGTCATTTGATTTTTTACATATACAATAGCGTTAGATTTAACTGATTTAGCCACTTTCCATGCAAACATCAGGTCGTTTAGTTGCTCATCAGTTGGTTGGATGTCACTCACACATTTAACATCATCTTTGTCAATTGAACCAAGATCTTTGTCTTGTACAAGTAGACCTCCAGTTACACGCTTAAAGTCAAGAGATGGTCGTGCCATAGTAAGATCACCGCATTCTAGTGCACGTACATTTTGTTTAGCTGACAGCACTTCTTTAGCGTCATCATCAACATGTGGAGCAATAATTACTTCAACAAATTGACGATCAATAATAGTCTGAGCAGTATCTTTATCTAGATTGCGATTAAAGGCAATAATTCCGCCAAAAGCTGAGGTTGGGTCGGTTTTAAAAGCATCATCATAAGCATCAAAAATATTAGAGCGCACTGCCACACCACAAGGATTGGCATGCTTAACAATAACACAAGCTGGGTTATTAAAAGTGCGCACACATTCTAGTGCGGCATCAGCATCGGCCATATTATTGAATGACATTTCTTTACCTTGAAATTGTGTGCTTGATGCTACACAAGCTTCAGAGATGTTGTTTTCTACATAGAATGCGGCTGATTGATGAGGGTTCTCACCATAACGCATAGATTGGGTTTTGTTGAATTGAAGATTCATAGTATTAGAGAATCCATCTTCTTCTTTGCCTAAATAGTTGGCAATGGCACCGTCATATTGCGCAGTATGTTCGAATGTTTTAAGCGCAAGCTTGGTACGAGTCTCTATTGTCGTATCGCCATTTGTATTAATTTCATCAATAACCATTTGGTAGTCTGATGCGTCTACTACTACAGTAACTGAGGCATGGTTTTTTGCACTTGATCTAAGCATTGCTGGACCGCCAATGTCAATGTTTTCAATCGCATCTTCTAATGTGCAATCAGGGTTGGCAATGGTTGCTTGGAAAGGGTAGAGATTAACCACCACCAAATCAATTGGGTTGATATCATTATCTGCCATTACAGACTCATCAAGACCGCGACGCGCTAAAATACCACCATGAATTTTTGGATTTAAGGTTTTAACACGGCCTGCCATCATCTCTGGAAATCCAGTGTAATCTGACACCTCTATTACTGGAATGCCATTATCAGCTAGTAGCTTTGCAGTGCCACCTGTTGAAAGGATTTCTATATTTTTTTCTGCTAATGATTGAGCAAGTTCAAGAACACCGGTTTTATCAGAAACACTGATTAGAGCTCTTTGTATGGTCATTTTATTTCCCTTGAAAAAAGATAAAAGATAAAGGAAATAATTATAGAGTGTTAGAGCTTGTAGAGTTCTATTTTTTTCTTTAAAGTGCCGCGGTTGATGCCGAGAATTCTTGAGGCTTCGCTTTGATTGTGTTCAACCATATCTAGTACAAACTTAATAACTGCTGTCTCTACTTCTTGGTTAACCATTTTATAAACACCACTTGCCTTTTCACCACCAAGGCGTTCGAAGTAACGCTCTAGCTTTGCGTTAATACAGTCTGGTAAATCAGTATTCATAATGAATGTAGAAACTCCTCAAGTAGTTGATATTGAACTTTGTGGTCGGTAATTTTGTTAACTTTCTTCCAGAAAGCTAAACCACTTTTTTCGTCAAGATGTGTAGCATACCAAAAAATATGCTTTCTGGCGAGCATTGTCCCCATTTTTTTGCCATAAAACCGATGTATTTGTTCAATATGCTCTAAAATTACTTGTTTTCTTGATTTGAGTGGACTTTTTTGTGCATATTGTCCAGTTTTTAAATAATGGTCGATCTCATGAAATATCCACGGGTTTCCCTGGGTAGCTCTGCCAATCATAACTCCGCTTGCATTGGTATAGTCAAGCACATACTTAGCTTTATCTGCTGAATCAATATCTCCATTGGCAATAACTGGAATATCAACTTGGTTAACTACTTGTCTAATAGTGTCATATTCTGCCATTCCAGAATATCTATCCTCACGTGTGCGCCCATGAACACTTAGCATTTTAATTCCAGAATCCTGTGCAATTTTGGCAATAACAGGCGCATTTTTATTAGTAATATTCCAACCAGTTCTCATCTTTAATGTAACAGGAATATCAACAGCATCTACTACAGTGTTAAGTATATTTTCAACCAATTTTTCATCCTGCATAAGTGCAGAGCCTGCTGCCTTATTGCAGACTTTTTTGGCGGGGCATCCCATATTTATATCAATAATATCAGCCCCAAATTTGAGCGCTTGTTTGGCAGAGTGTGCCAATTCATCTGCCTCTGATCCGGCGATCTGAATACTAATAGGTTCCGGCTCTTCAGAAAAATCTAAACGGTGTTTGGATTTATTGGTGTTTAGCAAGTGACTTTGAATAACAACCATCTCCGATGTTGTTAATGCTGCACCTTGTGCACGACAAATATTTCTAAACGGCTTGTCACTAGTTCCAGCCATAGGCGCAAGTAACACTTGTGAATTTAAAATATGCCTGCCAATTTGAATCGGCATAATTTACCCTTTAGATAGTTTCTTGGTTTTTTCTAGTAGTCGTTTTTGTTTAAGTTTAGACATATAGTCAATAAACAAAACACCTTTTAAATGATCTAGTTCATGTTGAATGCAAACAGCAAGCAGGTTGTTTGCATTTAGTGTGAACGCTTCACCTTTCTCATTTATAGCCTCGACTGTAATTTTGCTAAAGCGCTCAACATCTGCTTGAAAACCTGGTACTGATAGGCAGCCTTCAGTGTGTTTCTCGGTGTTAGATTTTGATGTTATTTTTGGGTTAATAAAACACAATGGATGGCGCTTATTATTATATTCTTTATCTACTTTGTGCTCACGATCTTTTAGTAGTAATTCGTAGTCATCTTGTGAATCGGGCACATCCATTACTACAATTTGCAAGTGCTGATTTACTTGTGTAGCTGCCAAGCCTATGCCGTCCTCAGCATACATAGTTTCAAACATATCCTCTACTAGTTTTTTAACATTCTTATCAACTGTCTTAACTGCAGATGCTTTGGTGCGTAGGCGAGAATCAGGGAAGTGTAGAATTGGTAATATCATTGTTTTTGTATTATTGTATTTTTTGGCGTATTTGACTGATTCGGATAGTCTTCATTGTAATGCAAACCTCTGCTTTCTGTTCTAGCAATTGCAGAGTTAACAATTATTTGCGCAGTCTTTACTAAGTTTCTAAGTTCGATTAAGTCACTAGAGATTAAGTAAAGTTTGTAGTATTCATTAACTTCTATTTGGATTTGGTCTAGCCTATATTTTGCATAGTTAAGTCTTTTATTAGAGCGCACAATGCCAACAAAGTTCCACATAATACGTCTAATTTCGTCCCAGAGATGTGAAACCACAACTTTTTCTTTCGAAGGTGCTACTCTTGATTCGTCCCAGTCGTTAAATCCTTGTTGTTGTGTATATAGTGTTGATTGGTTGATATGTTTGGCGCATGATTTAGCAAACACAATGCATTCTAATAGTGAATTGCTGGCCATGCGATTGGCCCCATGAACTCCAGTATGAGCCGCTTCTCCAACTGCATATAAGTCTTCTATGTTGGTTTGACCGTCTAAATTACTCTGAATGCCACCACAAGTGTAATGTGCTGCAGGCACAACAGGAATAGGGTTGTCAGCTATATCGATACCAAACGATTTGCATTTTTCATAAATGCTTGGGAAGTGCTGCTTAATCCAATCTTTTTCTTCAAATGATATATCTAGATAAACACAATCAAATCCGTTACTCTTCATTTCAGAATCAATAGCTCTGGCAACAATATCTCTAGGAGCAAGCTCAGCCCTATCATCATATTTGTGCATAAATGCATCGCCATTTGGCAGTATGAGTTTTCCACCCTCTCCACGCATGGCTTCTGATATTAAAAATGATTTTGCATGCGGATGATAAAGACAAGTAGGGTGAAATTGGGTGAATTCCATATTAACTATATTGCATCCTGCCCTATAAGCCATAGCAATCCCATCACCAGTTGATGTGTCTGGGTTTGAGGTGTAAAGATATGTTTTTGCGGCTCCGCCAGTTGCTATTATGGTCTTTTGTGCAATAAAGCTTTCAACACAATTTGAATTTTTATTCAAAATGTAAGCACCATAGCACCTGGAGTCTTTTATCAGCAAATCAACAGCAATAAAATCCTCAAAAATTTTTATATTGTTTTTTGCTTTAACGTTGTCCAGTAAATGAGTTTGAATAGATTTACCAGTTCTATCAGCAACGTGGGCAACTCTTCTAGAGCTATGTCCACCTTCAGTAGTAAGATGATAGGTGTTGTTATTTTTAGTGAACTCTACTCCAGAGTCTTCCAGGGATTTGATCGCATCTGGAGCGTTCTCAATCATAAATTTTGTTGCTTCTTCATTGCCCAGTCCAGATGCAGTTATCAGGGTGTCTTGCACATGAGAATCAAAATTATCATCAATATCTAGAACGGCAGATATTCCACCTTGTGCATAGTAAGAGCTCCCTTCTAAGACTCTATCTTTGGAGATTAGAGCTACAGACATATCTTCTGATAATTGCAGTGCACTTATTAGTCCTGCACTTCCTGTGCCAATAATTAAGATATCAAATTGGTGATGTCTTTCTGGAGTGTTGTGTATCGCTTGTTCTGACATATTTGTAGATTATATATTAATATTCTCTAATATTAGAAAATGCTTATGTTATAATATCACCTGAAGTTAAATAACTGCCAAATATAACTTCCTTCTCCTCCAATTAAGTAGTAACAAGCCTCACTTTTAATTTTCTGAAAGTGAGGCTTGTTATTATTTAATTTTTGGTTTAACCATTAATATCAATTTTGGCAGTAGAGTTAAGTTTGCCAATAATGCACTTAGCATTGCTACAGCAGTAAATATTCCAAAATAAATACTTGGTATAAAGTTAGATAGCGCCAAGATTAAGAATCCTAGTGTAACTGTAATTGATGTATAGAACATTGCTAATCCAATACTTCCGTGAGATCTATACATTGTAGCCATGTAGTCATTGTCTTTTTTAAACTCACTTTTAAATCGATGTATATAGTGAATAGCATTGTCGACTCCAATACCAATTGCAATTGCTGATATGGTTATAGTCATTAGATCTAGAGGTATGTTTAATCCACCCATAATGCCAAGAATAAACATTGATGGCAAAGTATTAGGAATAATTGCAAGAATAGATAGACTTATTGACTTAAATACAAATAAAAACATAACAAATATCATTGCAAATACCACGGCAATGGTTTTTATCTGTGAATCAAATAGACTTTGTAGCATATTGTTGTATAGAACAAGCATACCACTTAAGTGAAATATATCCTTTCTTGTAACCAAATTCACTATTTATATGTTGTTGTATTTTGTTTATTAACTCTGCTCTCTTAAGGTCTTTGTTGGTTTCTTTAATGCGGATTACCATTCTTAACTGTCCATTGTCTTCAGAAATATATGGGTACATTACATGCTCTTTAGCGCTTTCTGGTATTTGTCCCTTAGCAATGTTAAGGAAGAAACCGTTAAGTTGTTCGCCTTCATTAGCCTCGGTTAATATCTGCATTAATGTGTCAATGGATAAAACTTTTCCAGTCTCATCTAGGCTTTCTAAGTATTTGTGTATTTCATGAATCTCCATACGTAGATCTTCATCAAACCAATAGTCCTCTGCAAAATCATCAAATATTATTTCCAGTGGAATAGTGCCACCGAGCTCCTCATCAATTAATGTAAGGCCTTGGTTGATCTCTGTAGTATCTTTGAAATAGTCAATAAAGCGATTTTCTACTGTTAGTTTGCTAATGCCAAATCCAGACCAAATAACAAACACAACTAAAACAACAAGCAAATGAGAGCCAAATTTTTCTACAAATTTTGCCAAAGAGGTAGTAACTCTTAATTCTGTTTTGTGCTCTTTAATTTTTGCCTTTGGCAATAAACTCATAATTAATGGAAAAGCTAAAAATGACAAAACTAGAGCAATGGTTACACCAATTGACATCATCCACCCAAAATCAATAACAGGGCGAATGCCACTAATAAGTAGAGATCCGAATGCTGCAAAAGTTGTAAGGGTGGTGAACAGACAAGGCTTGAACATTTGCGTGAGTGTGTCTTTAATAAGTTGATGCGCCTCCAGCTTTGGATTAAGTTGAGCCAGTTCTCTGTATCTAACAACTAAGTGTATAGTTACAGATAGAGTCATTACTAAAAGTAATGAAAAGAAATTGCTAGATATGACTGTTACTTTCCAGCCTAAGAATGCCAGAATTCCAGTCATAATTAAAGCGCCAGTAATACTAATGCCAATTGGCATAACCACCCATCTAATGCCTTTAAATATAATTGCAAGAATTAGTGTCATTAGTCCAATAACTGCTAGGCTAAATACTATTAGGTCACTATTTATATATGCCACAATATCAGTGGTTATCATTGGTAACCCGCCTAAGAATAAGCTGGCTTTGTCTCTATAGTTGTCAATAGTTAAGCGAATTTGAGCTATGGTTTTTGCTTGCAAGTCGCTTTGTATGCTGGAGTTCTTTAAAACTTGTTTTTCAATAATTTTTAGTTTTGACAGCTTGTCTTCTGATAGCTCGCCATTTAATCTTTTAATGCGCATTTCATCACGACTAGTGCGTAATTCTTCAAATCTATCGTTAGCCCTTAGAGAGACTAATATTGCAGTTGTCTTTCCATCATTACTAACCAGGTTATTCCTATACAATGGCGAGCTTTTAAACTCCTTACTGGCGAGATCTAGATTAGCATTGCCGTTATCAATAGAAACGCTCTCATTTGCCATATCAACTAATGATAGTGGAGGAGATCTAAACAATGGCACATCAAGAATTGTGGTTACAGATTTAACCTGATCAATTTTTCTTAAATCTTGCCTAAATCTTGTTAAGTGCTCTATTTGCTTTGGGTCTAGCAGATTGTTTTTAACCTGATAGCTTATGACTAAAAAGTCATCTGACCCATAGTTCTTTTTAATGCTTTGATAGTAGCGTAGATTTTCATCACCTTCTAGAACTAAAGAATCTGAGGATGCATCCAACTGAAAATTAGGGATCTGGTAAATAAAGAACCCTGCAATGATTAATAGCAGAGTTAAGCCTAACGAAGACTTCTTCAGTACAAAGTTAAAAAACATATTTGTAGATTAAAATTCGAAACTTGCTGATGTTTCTAATCCTTGCATAGTGTCTATTTGAGTCTCAAATAATGATTTAGTTTCCCATTTGTGCTCACTTTTACGAGTGATTAGTTTTGCACTCATTGCACTTCCACTACCTTCAATTACAAAGATTCTGCCACCAACATTTAAAAGGTGGAAGTAACGACCTGTTATCTTGGGTACTGCACTCCCAACCACAACAACATCAAAAAAGTCGTCCGAGTTCCAGCCTCTTGATGCATCTCCAACTTCAAGGTTTACATTGTTAATACCTAATGATTCAAGCCTATCCTTCGCTTTGTTGCTAAGCTCTTCATTGATTTCAATACTAGTAACGGATTGACATAGTTTCGATAGTACAGCGGTTAAATATCCACTACCAGTGCCAACTTCTAATACTGCTTCATTCTTTTTAATATTAAGAGCGTCAAGCAAGCGACCCTCTACTTTTGGAGATAGCATTTTTGCATTTTTACCAAGTGGAATTTCTATATCAGCAAATGCAAGGTTTTCATATTTATCTGGAACAAAAGCCTCTCTTGGTATTTCTCTAAGAGCATTGTTTGCAATATAATTTAAACCACCCCAGGGGCGAATTTGTTGATCAATAGTGTTTTTTCTTGCTTGTGCTATACTCATGAAATTTCCTTATTTTTTCTTTCTTGGTGGCAATAAATCAGTAATTGTACCCTCTGCCATTTCAGCTGCAAATGCAGTAGTTTCAGATAGTGTTGGATGTGCATGAATTGTTAGAGCAATATCAGCCATATCACAACCCATCTCAATTGCCAGCGTTGCTTCTGCAATGAGTTCTCCAGCATTGGTGCCGCAAATACCCATACCCAAGATTCTTCCAGTTTTCGCATCAAACAAACCCTTGGTTACACCTTCTGACCTGCCAATGCTTAAGCTACGACCTGATGCAGCCCAAGGGAATACACCTTTTTCGTACTGGGTGCCATCTGCTTTTAGTTCTTTTTCAGTTTTTCCAGCCCAAGCAACTTCTGGGTCTGTGTATGCAACAGAAGGAATGGTTAAAGCATCAAATCCAGATTTGTGACCACAAATAACCTCTGCCGCAACTTTAGCTTCATGCACTGCCTTGTGTGCAAGCATTGGCTGACCAACAATATCGCCAATAGCATAAATATTATCTACATTGGTTTTCATTTGTTTATCAACTGGAATAAATCCCCAGTCATTAATATTAACGCCAGCTTTATCAGCATCTATCAATTTAGCATTTGGAGAACGGCCAATGGATACTAGTACCTTGTCAAAAGTATCAGATTCTGGAGCATTTTTTCCTTCAAATCCAACCTTAATTCCTTCCTCTAGTGCTTCCATACTTGAAACTTTGGTATTGAGATATATGTCTTTGTATTGTTTCTTGATGCGCTTGAATAGTGGGTCAACTATATCTTTGTCAGCGCTGGCAATTAACTGTTCTGCTAGCTCAACAATAGTTATTTCACTACCTAGGGCGCTATATACTGTGGCCATCTCTAGTCCAATAATTCCACCGCCAACAATTAATAGCCTGTTAGGCACATCTTTTAACTCTAGGGCGTCAGTTGAGTCCATAACTCTAGGGTCGTCAAAAGGGAATGCTGGTATTTTGGTAACACGCGAACCCGCAGCAATAATGCAATGTTCAAACTCTATCACTTCACCGTTGTCAACGCTAATCTGGTTTGCACCAATAAATTTTCCATATCCAGTGATAACATTTACTTTTCTAGCTTTTGCTAAAGCTTTAATTCCACCAGTTAATTTTGCAACAGTATTTTCTTTATTGGCACGCACCGCGTCAATATCAATATCAGGCTTGCTGAAAGTAACACCAAGGTGAGAGGCCTCATCAGCTTCATTAATAATTTGTGCAGTATGTAGTAGTGCCTTTGAAGGTATGCAGCCAACATTAAGACATACACCACCTAAAGACTCGTAACGCTCAATAAGCGTAACTTCCTTCCCTAGATCTGCTGCACGAAATGCTGCAGTATATCCACCAGGACCAGAGCCAATAACAACAACTTGAGTTTTAATCATAACAGGATCTCCCTAATGTCTTGCAAAATATTATTTAAATCGGCCATAAATCTAGCGCCTTGAGCCCCATCAATAACCCTGTGATCATAAGACAGCGAAAGTGGCAAGGTTAGTGTTGGTATGAAGTTCTTACCATCCCAAATAGGTTTTGTTTGTGAGCGTGATACGCCTAGAATTGCTACTTCTGGGGCATTAACAATTGGAGTGAAATGTGTGCCGCCAATGCCACCTAAGCTAGAAATTGTAAACCCAGCTCCTTGCATATCTGCAGGACTTAGTTTGCCATCGCGAGCTTTAGCTGAGGTTTCTGCTAGCTCTTTAGCTAAGTCGGTTAGTGATTTCTTATCAACATCACAAATTACCGGAACTACCAAGCCGTTTGGTGTATCCATTGCAATTCCTAAATTAAAGTATTTTTTAATAGTTAAACTCTCACCAGACTCATCAAGTGATGCGTTGAAGCGTGGGTGGTGTTTTAGTGCTTGGACTACACCTTTCATTATAAATACTAAAGGTGTTAGCTTAACACCCTTGGCTTTTTGTTCTTGTCTAAAAGATTCCATCTGATCTATATTTACTTCATCAAATTGGGTTACATGAGGTATGTTTAGCCAGCATTCACTTAGATGCTTGCCAGATAGTTTGTTAATCCTTGACAGCTGTAAAGTTTCAGTAGGCAGTACTTTGCCAGTACCACCAGAGGCAATAATTTGCTTTACATAGCCTTTAAGGTCAGAGTTTAAAACCCTGCCTTTTTGCCCAGTGCCAGTAATGTTTGACAGATCAACTCCTAACTCTCTAGCTAATTTGCGAATAGAGGGAGATGCATGCGACTCACCCTTTGGTAAGTTTGATACAGACTGGTTAATATTTTTAGTTCGCTGCCGGTGTTAGCTTGGCTGCTTCTGGCGTGGCAACTTCTTCAGTTGTAGTTA
>FUWD013024005.1_pt1 | contig 10609 bp, 9 predicted proteins | sample 1063281 | NCBI WGS metagenome assembly FUWD01 (sample SAMEA79048168, study PRJEB19326) | metagenome | biome: marine
TGACGCATCATCTTCTTCGAGAATTCCTTTAGCGACATAGTCATCGAGAGAATAAACCAGTTGGGCTGGCATACGGAGGGAAAAGACGGGAGATGCTACGATAGGAGGCACGGAGGCCTGAACTCGTGCGCCCCACTCAGGCAGCTTGGCCGAAAGCGATGGGTGACGGTCGTTGACCTCACTATTGACAGCAGAAGCAAGCAACCGGATGATGCGTTCAACCTCGTCGGCATGCATGACAGTACCAGTACAGTACATCCCTCGACCGACCGCATCGACCCAGATCCGTCCATCGGCATTGACCATAATCTCGACAATCGCAGCATCATTGAGATACTCGGCAATCGGAGCTAAAGCTATACGCAGGGCGTCGCTCTTTCTGGTACGGATAATGTCTTTTGACGGGGGCATAACGCTTGGAGAGCACAACACTAATGAACAGATCAATACCTATAGGAGATGTTAATAAATTATTAATAAATACAAAAAATATATATACGCTGACCGAGCGGCAGGCCAGAACGGACAATAAGGGCGAGAAATGCCCTTATTGTCTCATAAAATATCGGAATGGAGGGAATTGGCTGAAAGATAGGTGGGAATAACAGCTATTAAATATATATGCGCCCGACTGGTCTAGAGGCAAAAAAAAGTGGCTGCAAAGATATTTTTATTCGGTTTGGCCCTCAGCAAGCCTCGTGGCTTGTCGAAGTTCATCATCATCACCGACCACGAAGTCTTTCACAAGCTCATCGGTAAATCGGGACCCGGCCCCAAGGCGCTGGGTCAGGTAATCGATAAATGAACGGTAGCGCCTTTTGGCATCAGCATTGGCTAAGGATTTTTCTTCCTCTGCGATTTCAGGAGTGTGGGCGAACCAGTATTGGAGAAAAAGTCCGAACGCTTCAGCCGAAATATTAACCTGATTGTCAAGACGGTTCACTCCCCGTCCGATACGGTCGAGTTTTTTGAGAATCAAGGCCAAATCGCACTTCTCATCGAGGTACTGACTCAAAGCTGATTCAACAACGCTGGATTCCGTCACACCTTTTTGCTTGCAGTATGACTTGAAGCGCTGATACAGCTCTGGGGAAAGGTAGGGATGAATGTTCTGTCTTTTGGTTGTCATAGGGGTAAATCTCCTCCGCCGAAATTGTTACTTCCAAACTCAATTTGCCGACTCCGTTCCGCCGAACGGCTTCGGATATTCTTTCGATCAAAGTCATCATCCGGCTCATGACTCCGAGAATCCTTGGGCTCCTCCATCAAAGATTCATTAAGATACGGTGCAGGCATTTCCGGTATCGCCATATCCAGTTCGTTAATGGCTAAATCTTTGCGCTCAATCTCACTGTCTCTACCATAGAGCGCTGCATCCACCTCTTCACCGCCATACTCATTTGCGGAAACAGCAGATCCCGTCCCATCCGAACACTGGCCTATAGGATTGCGTTCAGGGCCCGGTACTGCAAACCAATGATTCTCGGGCTGGCGAATCAGCTCCCGCCACTGCTCGTCATGTCCATCCGGCGCCGGCAACCAGGCTCGCTGACTGAACCGTGGATCCTGATAGTACATAATCTTCTTCGCTCGGTAGGGCGGAAGATTACCAACCATGACGAGCGCCTCGGATCCCGGCAGCTGCAAGATCTCTCCTGGCGTCAAGAGAGGTCGGGGTGTTTCCTGTTCGGATTCCATAATGTGCCCCAGCCAGGGAGAAAGCCGACCCCCCGCAAGGTTTTTCTGGACACGCTTCTCAGTCGCCTGGCCGAGCAAATCGGAAATCCGCTTGGCCGTCCGCTCATCAAGAGCGCCATAAGTCACCCTGACATGGGCGTTGTCGAGAATCGAATTGTTTTGACCGTACGCCTTTTCGATCTGGTTCAGGCTCTGGGCTATCATGAAGCATTTGATACCGTATCCAGCCATAAATGCCAGTTCGGTTTCAAAAAAACCAAGCCGGCCAAGGCTAGGAAACTCATCGAGCATCATGAGCAGCCGGTTCCGTTTATGCGCACCAGGCATTTCCAACTGTTCAGTCAACCTTCGACCTAACTGGTTTAATATAAGCCTTATAAGTGGCTTTGTTCGATCAATATCGCTCGGAGGGACAACGAGATACAGTGATACTGGCCTGTCAGCATACATCAGGTCCTGAATACAGAAGTCTGAAACAGCTGTATTACGACCAATGATTGGGTCCCGATAGAGACCGAGAAAGCTCATGGCCGTTGAGACAACACCGGACAGTTCGTTTTCCGACTTGTTCATCATTTCTCTCGCACAGGCAGCAACCACCGGATGCGGTCGATCACCGAGATGCGGGTAGCTCAGCATGAAGTTAAGCGTGTCGGCAATCCCCCGCCCCGGATCAGAGAGAAAATTGGCAACACCCGACAGGCTTTTATCTTTTTCCGCATAGAGGACATGCAGAATCACGCCGACAAGCAGGGAGTGGCCGGTTTTCTCCCAGTGGTCGTGCCGCTCCTTTGATCCATCAGGATCGACAAGAATGTCCGCTACATTCTGCACATCGCGGACCTCGTACTCCCCTTTCCTGATTTCAAGCAGCGGGTTAAATCGAACGGAATCAGGAGCGGTTGGCTCAAACCGCCAGCAGTGGGAAAACTGCTGGCGCCAACCTGCAGTCGCCGTCCAGAGCTCTTTCTTGATATCGTATGCAATCACCGAGGCTGGCCAGGTCAACATCGTAGGAATCACCAGGCCAATACCCTTGCCGCTTCTGGTAGGAGCGAAACAAAACACATGCTCCGGTCCATTGTGCCGCAGAAGAGCTTTGCCGGAACGATCCATGATCCACTGGACATCGCCTTCTGCGTTAGCCTCAGTATGAAAACGGGCGTCATTTGACTGGGCAAGCACCACACCATGATCCCCACACAACCCGGAATCGGCAAGTTCCTTTTCCGTTGCCCACCGTGCTGTACCGTAAGCACCGGTCTGGCCCCCTTTTTTTGCCCGACGGATGGCCAGAACAACCATGACGCACACCATGAAGAAAAAGCTTCCATAGGTGATCCAGCTCGCCATGGAGAAAACCTGTGGCGCATAGGTTTCATAATGGTAGGCCCACATGAACCATGCCCAGGGCTCGTAGATGGGGATACCAAACAGCACGAAAGCGAATGGCCCAAGCTGTGCCTGATAACCAAGGGCATACGCCACATACTGTGTGGTAAGCCATGTTCCGAAAAACATGGAGGCCACACCGGTGGCTACATGACCATAAAAGACATTGACCGAACGATTGTTTTTCATCAGCTCATCTTCCTCTTGATCTTTCAATTCCACGTACCTGCACACGCCCAAGATCGTGAACCACTTCCACCTGTTTTCCTGTCATGCTGCTGAACTCTTTCTGCCACGGCACCAGGGCAAACTCCCGTCGTGCAGGATCGAGTACCTGGGCATACATTTTCCCGTTCGGCAAAGGGCCTTCGGCAACCGTAAGAACACCCCTGATCCGCTCCCCGGCAACGAGGGATTTTACCTGAAGGTCATTACCCTTTTGGAGTCGCTCTGTCAGGTCATTTCGTTGGAGAGAATCAAGATGTTTTCCCCGTCCTGAATCGGACGGGTCAATACCAAGTTCGTTGAGGAAAACAATGCGTCGACGAAGGCTCTCGCGGACCTCCGCTCCGAACCCGTGTCGTGATACCGAAGAGGGCTCATTCATTGCCGTAAACCGGTCAATCCACGTGCGCCCCCGGTACGTTGTCTGATCACGCAACGGCATGGTTGAAACACGATCTATTTTCAACTTCTCAACCGCTCCTTCTGCATCTCGTTTTCGCAAGTTTTCAACCATTCCTGCCTCAATTCTCCACGCTCCACCCGGCACCATTTCTGCCATACGGTATCGACGGAGACGCTGCAATCTGCGTTCGAGTGCAGCAACAAAATCAGGACTCGGTACACTGCCTCCGTCATTGAGCTGTACACGACCGGGACCCAGAACCTTGAGGTGCTCTTTGGGATCGTATATGCCACCATTCCTTGCAGCCTCTGCGGCGATGATGGGATCGGCTTTTTTTAACCATGGCTCTCGTTCTTTTTTGACAGAAATCAAGTCCCCCCGCTTATACGTTTCTGCATCCTGTGCGGTGTCTAAGGTTACATAATGAGCTACTCCGGAAGGCTCTTCAACGATAAGGAAGTAGCGGTCCTGCAACTCGTTTTCGAGCCCTTTTCCGACCACTTTTCCATGCACTTCTCCCTCCATCGCATTGATTCGATACCGTTGCGGATCACCTCCAACGGCCTCATGCATCGTGTGGTAGATCTCCTCACGCACGCCGAGTTTTTTAAGCTGGTCCTGCCAGTCATCATGCAGACGCCAACATCTCGGCTGCGCCGGTTCGGCATAGCCAAACGCTTCCAGCTTCTCCAGCCTTGCCATGATTCTTGCCTGTGAAAGTCTTCCGATTTTGTCATAGGGGTATGAACCCACATCGACTAATCCATCGCGTGAAAGAGCGGCAATTTTCCTGTCAAGTCCAGTCAATTTTCCCTTACCGATTTCCAGCTCTTCCTGATGCTGAATGTCGAGCTCGCTTTTCCAGCCGAGTTCATTGGTCACAATATCCTGCGCCCGGAATCGCATGCCTTCACCGATATATTTCGGATGGATGGTAAGCTGGGTACCGGTCGAATCGACACCCCTGACGACGATATGAACGTGCGGATTATCGGTGTTATAGTGATTCACGGCACCCCATTCGAGCTCACGTCCCAAGTCTTTTTCCATCTGGTGCATGAGCTTTTTTGTGAAGTCGGTGAGCTCTATTTCATGCCCATCTTCTGGTGACACAATGAAGCGGAACTGGTTCAATTCCTCTGCCATTGGACGCATAAAATCATCCCGATCAATGGTCTCGTTTGGACCATAAAGCTTGCCTTGAGAACCGTCCTTTTCCACTCCCCCACGCTCTATATATCGGATGTGCATGGCTGCAGCTTTCTGACCATATGCATTCATCTTGACAATGCGAGCTTTAATGATGACACGTCTGGCGAAGGGGTGAGAGGGTCGAACGGCAGCGGCACTTCGCCAGTTTTTCTGGTTGCCGGCCTTTGGCATTTTCAGGGATCGGAGACTGGGCGATTTCTCTTTTCGGGCGGTTCCGTTTATGCGCGGCCTGATCGAGTACTCATTTTCATCGTGTGCCATGAGTCAGTAAATGATGGTGTTAACCTACTAAAGCATTACATATTAGAATCTTACACTTAATTCCAGCCGTTTTTATTAATACCCTAACACCCCGTGTTAACACCTTAAAGCATTGTTAAACAGCGCCTTAGAAGGCGGCTGTTAACTGCTCTTTATCTTGCGCTACAACTTTCCATCTTTCTTCTGCCTTTTCTCTGTGCATTCCCTGTGGCGCTCTGTTGCCGCAAGGCGGCAGAAATGCTGGTGGTTTATTGGGTGTGGATTGTGCCTGTGAAGAGCCAGAGAGGACGAGCTATGCCAATCACGCTTTCCTTTGCAATCGGCCCAAAATAGCGCGAATCGAAGCTGTCATCTTTTCCTTTGATTGCGACCAGGTATCCTTCCTCGAGGCGACCGTTGAAATCGTACATTGGCAGCCGTCTTCCCTTCTGATCCTTCTCCCGTATTCGGCCGAATTCCTCACCATTGATCTGAAATGTTCCGTTCTTGGTTCTGACAGAATCTCCGGGTTCTGCAGCCAAATATTTCATGAGGTATCCGCCCTCCCTCAAGTATCCCCTCTCCGTCATCATCCGTTGAATTTTTTTTGCCGGATGAAAGGCAATGAGTGATCCCTTGGATACCGGTTCCTGGGTGATCAGATAGAACCCGTGAGGCAGACTGTCGGTATAGTTGTAGATCAGTTTTTTCTCGGGATGCATCACTGAAAGCACACTGACTGCTATCAGAAAAACCGTGCATGAAATGAGTGGGGAAAAAAGCTTCATGATGCCCACCGCTGGAGAAGATTCCTGAAGTCTCGTGAACTGTTCTTCCTTTCTTCGAGCAGGGTATTGAGTCTCACAAAAAAGTCTTCCGGAAGGTTGTCCAGCACGATCTTGTTTTTGCGGGCATACTCGATGTATTGCACCAGTCGCCGCGTTTTACCTTTCGATCGAGTTTCAATCAGCAAACGAACTTCTGGAAAAACACCCGGGACTTTATGGGTGCCAGGACCGTTGCATGTTGCAAAAATGAATGCCCGTTTGTTGTGCAGTTTATCGACGATGTAACCAACAATATGACCTGCCTCATAGAGGTAGATCTCACCCTTCAAGCCCTGTTGACGAGCAACCGGTGTTCCGTGGATCGTGTAGGAATAAAGAAGAGGATCGTTGCGCTGCTGAACTGCCGTCAGGCGATTTTCCGTGTAGAGGTTTCCGGTTCCCTGCTGTTCCATGTTTCAGGAGTCTTTTTTTATCGAGAGATCTGATTTGTTTCGCTCCGTTACCTGCTGACTCCGAATCGGAGAAAGAATTTCCAGCAGACTTCTTGAAAAACGTTTCCGGCATATGGTTTCAGTGGAGGCAATGATGCACATGGCAAGCATCAGGTACATGAATCCCTGCAGGAAAAAGCTCAATGTGTACAGAACGCCGAGCATGATTATGCCAGCGACAACAGGACCGGAGTCTTGTTGTGTGGCTATGTTTTTGCGGGACTTGAAACGAAGGTTCATTGAACTGGGGACAATGGGGACCAGGAATGTTTCGTGGAGCTATTCTTATCAGGCCATGTTGGCTTGTAAGCAAACCATCAATCATTCAATAAATAATGAATGCTAACAATATATACCATTACATATATAGCCCAAAGGTAAATGGCGGTTTGTATACATATTTTGTTAACAATCACCACGCTGTCAGCGCCCTTCAGCCTTGAGGGACCGCAGAAAAACTCTGTTCAGCACATTCTGATCGGTCGAAAGTCCGGCTGAGAGCCCCACAAGGGGCCAGAAAGAGCCTTCTCGCAGACTTTCATGCGGAAAAGGCTCCGTGGCTTGTTAGGCGGAGAGATCGTTCGCCAGGAGGGCTGGATTTCGAATTTTTATCCTAAACAACTACCGGCGAAGCCGGTCGCATTTTCTTTTTCAGGAGGAGATGTTTCAATTACCGGGAAAGTGGGTAATGGCAGGGTTTCATGAATTCCATCATGATCGAACATACTTGTAGAACGTCATTCGAGCTGGAAACTGGTTTGTGTGATGTATTCTTTTTTCTACTTATCAACATTTCCGTGCTCTCTACTACAGGTTATTCTTATAGAGGTAAATACAGGAAGAAACTACAGGAAGGGGCTGAAAACCAGCTACCAGTAAAGCTTTGAAGGCGGTGTCCGGTTCCGTTTATGCGTGCTCACGGTTCCCGTTATGCGTACCAGCGGTTCCCGTTATGCGCAAATTTGCTTAAAATCCGGTTCCGTTTATGCGTGGACAACTTGAGTTATCCACATAGTTATCAACATTTTACAGGCCAAAATGACGTATTTTAGTGCCGCATTCAAGCGGTTCCATTTATGCGTTGTAGCCTTCAGTGTAGACTTCTTGCCAAACGTGCTCTCGGGTTCAATGCGAGTTCTCTCATTTCAGAGAAAAACTGCACTGGTTCTGCCTTGTGGACCGGTGTTGTTTTCGCTGCCGTTCTTGATAAAATCCGCATAAAACTATTCCTCTCCAAATTGCTTCTTTTGTGAGTCAAAAGCGGTTCCGTTTATGCGCTGAAAGTCAAGTCCAGCGTGGCTTCCAGCCCCCTCTTATTGATCCTGAACTGTACGGCTTTTCATGCACGGAAGAGCGCGGGTATAGTGCAATTCATGAGCAAGTTTTTCATCTCGTCAGCTGTCAGATCCATGGGTACTGGGGGCGTTTTTTCGTCAGCATGCCGGTTCCGTTTATGCGCACCGCGGCTCAGTTTTTCCATAGTCCCAGCCGCTTTTTTGGTGTCGGACCGGTTCCATTTATGCGTGCTGTTGTATCGTGATCCGGGCATGTGTCGCTTTCCGTTCTTTCCTCATCTGTCATACACATGGACCTCGATCATAGCGACTAATTTTGGCTGGAAGGTCACCATCATTCGAGCCTGACGCGGTTCCATTTATGCGGAACTTCTTCTCCCAATACCTCCAGAGCCCATTGTCATGTCTGGTACTCCCGAGCGTCATCTTCGCCTCTCTGGCGGTTCCAGATATGCGTGTGCTGCAAAGCTGCAATCCAGTGTTGAACGGTTCCGTTTATGCGTTCAATGCTGCGTTCCCGATCACCAAGCGGTTCCATTTATGCGTATCCGCCGGTTCCGTTTATGCGCAGTGATGCTCCCTGCCTGAATTTGACCGGTTCCTCTTATGCGGGATGGGTATTGACCCCGTCGCCGCTCGTCTCTTGTCTGTAAGTGAGGGGGTGGTGGATGCGGAGCTGCTCGAAGGGCGGTTCCATTTATGCGCACCTGTCTTGGGGTGGCGCTGGACGCTGCCCCCTGTCTGCCTGTTGTGCCGGTACCGTTTATGCGTACAGGCTATTTGATCAGCATCGGTACATGGGTTTTGCTGGGCTTGAGGATCAGGCCTGTTTCCGTGACGTCTATATTTGCGTCAGGGTAGACGACATGCACCATGCTGAGGGCTTTGATGAACTTCTTTTTGAAATTCCTGAGTCCTTCCGGGGTTTGGGCATAGTCCGATCCAAGCTGCTGCTGCATTCCGTCCCAGGGTATGACGGTTGACTTGCGCAAATAGCTCATCCTATAGGTCAGCAGTGTATAGATATCGAGTGCCATCGGCGATTGCTTGAGTACTTTGAGTGCCCGCATGTCGACAGCAACAGGGCTTTCGATGATCTCCTTGAAGAAATGCTCACCCAGTACGATGGCCGATTGCCAGAGTGTGGACTGTTCGGGGGTTTTAGGGTCCCACCAGAGCGATGCCCGGTCAACGACCTGAACGGACTGGAACGCAAATCGCTTTCCGTCGGCATAGCTGCAGGTGACCGAAGATGCGAAGAGCCGGGCCATCTGTTCCTTGAGTCGCGTGATGGTTCCCCACCGTCCACCGGTCGGGACGAGGTCAAGCGCCCGCATGAACTCGCTGAGTGAATCACCCAGAATGAGTTCTCGTTGTTTGGTCCTGACAGCTTCCGTTGTTACCCAGGCCACCAACAGGCGGGGTATCGAGCCAAACGGCAGGCCAATATGCGTGGGAGACATGAGGGAGAGGGTGAAGTCGCCGTTCTGGCGGATAAATTCATTACCCTCGACCTTACGGTGTGGCAGCGTAGCCATGACCATGGATCGGGCCATGTAACTTAACGCACCAGCTTCCTTGGCGGATTCAGCCTCTATGGCAACCGCTTCAGCAAAGAGTTTCTGGAGTTTGTCATTGGTACCCATCGCGTAATCTTTTTCCCGTTTCTTTTTACTGAGATTAAAAAGAAGTTGTTCTGTGTCGCTCTTGAGCCGATGAACTACAGGGCAAGCGATGGTTTTTGCAGGTCAAGGAGGCTTTGAGCTCGATGGAGTTGTACCGGTGAGGTAGTTCGCTTGACCGCTTGTGATGTAATATCACTAAAATATTATCCTTGCCCAAAGAATTCCCCCATCACCACTCCCCTCCCCTGCCGTGTCGAGCCGGAGCTATTTCGCGATCTGGGATTTGCCATGCTTGGCGAAAAAGTCATTGAGAGCATCCCCGACCATTTGCTGGATGGACATGTCATGCTCGAGGCCGATCATTTTAAGCTGCTTGAGCACTTCGGCATCGAACCATCCGGTGATGGATTTCTTGCCAATCCGGTTTGGTGCTGTCGTCGTGGTTCTAATGCCTGATACGATTGCCTCAGCGGGTTCAGTTCTGGTGCTGATCGGCATGGCATCTTTCGGCTCGCTTTTCTGCCGCAATGCCGCCGCAAGGGATGGTTTCTTTGTGGTCATGATTTTTCTCCTTTCTTCTGTGTCGGTTTCATTCCGAGGTGCATACAGGCCCATTTGTAGATTGCTTCGATCTCTTGTGCTGCTTTGCCGGAGGGTTCGTATTCCATTACGGCCAGTCCGAGCGTGAGGGAATGAACGAAAGCCGCACGTTGTCCGAGTTGTTCGGGGGCTATGTCCAGGCCATAGCTCTTGATGGCCTCTAAAGCTTCTTCGGTGAGCGAACCTCGTGGCGGAACAGAGTTCAGGACGGCAATGGCCGGCTTCTTGGCCATGGTCGCGATGTCAACCGATGAAGCGATGGCCCGGAGATCGAGAATTGATGGTCTGCATGGAATCAGTACGAGATCAGCTGCCCTTGCGGCCTGCAGGGCGGCCGAATCTGAATGGGGAGCGGTGTCGATGAGCGTCAGGTCAGCGCCGTGATCCTTTGCTGTTTGCAGAATATCCTGTATGCGGGAGGCCTGGGCGGAGATGACGACGGGCGTTTCTTTTTCTCTGGTATCCTGCCAGCCCATTGCGCTGGCCTGGGGGTCGAGGTCAATGACGGCGCACGAAAGCCCACTCAGCTCGGCTGCTACAGCAAGGTTGAGCGTCAGGGTCGTTTTCCCTGCTCCCCCCTTCTGTGAAATCATGGCGATTGTCTTCATTCCTTCTGGATTGAATGTATTCAAGAATGAAA